>Ga0208687_1000013_pt1 | contig 285249 bp, 301 predicted proteins | sample June2015DPH_6_10_FD_184695 | JGI IMG/M metagenome (GOLD analysis project Ga0208687, IMG submission 184695) | Peatland microbial communities from SPRUCE experiment site at the Marcell Experimental Forest, Minnesota, USA - June2015DPH_6_100... | ecosystem: Environmental > Terrestrial > Soil >...
ATCACCTCCATTAAGGCTTGTTTCAGCTATCCATTGACATTCTCATCTCTAAAAACTTAACTAAACCAAGAACAAGCTTCATTAGAAGAAATCAGCCTAAAAACAATTAATGAACACTTATGCGCGCACGGTAAGTGAAGTCGGGCTAAGTGTAATAGTCCAATTAGTTGGGGCCTGACTTCTCCATTTCCACGTCGCCGAATAGCATGAGCATTAGAAGCGACTCGCAGGGAACCTCGACGATAACAGCGTTAGACGGATTCACTGGTAAAGTTTCTCTTACAACCAGTACGTCAGGCGGCGGATTAACGGCAACAGCAAGTTCATCCTAAATTACCAGTTCGGGTACTTCAAAGCAGACGATTAGACCGCACCCGCAATCAAGCAAAAAGCTGTCTGCTATTTCTTCAATATCTTCGTTATTAAATTTGGGACACCATGCGCGCCGCGCTAGGCGAACCTGGCGGCAACTCGCGTTTTCTAAATAGAAAATTTTAAAAGCTTCATTTTTACGTAAGTAAGTTAACTGTGAATTTCTTGAGGATTGACGCAAATGAAGGGAATATTAAGCGTGATCATTATAGGGCTTTTGTGTTTATCGATGTTTTCAGTTTTCGCGCCAAACGTGAAGGCGCAGCAGTCTACCGTGGACTGGTGGCCCACATTCCGTCATGACCTAACGCACACAGGCTACTCCACTTCAACAGCGCCACTCACAAACCAACTCCTATGGAATTACACGACCGGCAATTCTATAGGTTATTCTTCTCCTGCCGTTATAAACGGGGTGGTTTATGTTGGCTCAGATGACCACTATGTTTACGCTTTGAACGCTGCAACCAGTGCATACATCTGGAGTTACAAGACCGGCAGTTCTGTGGATTCTTCCCCTGCGGTCGCCAACGGCGTGGTCTACATTGGCTCAGAGGACCACAAGGTTTACGCTTTGAACGCCGCAACAGGCAGCAAAATATGGAGCTATGGAACCGGCGACAAGGTGGAGTCTTCTCCCGCAGTTGCCAACGGCATAGTCTACATCGGCTCAGACGACAACAACGTATACGCTTTAAACGCTACAACAGGCATCAAAATATGGAGCTACAGCACAGGCAGTTCTGTGGTTTCGTCTCCCGCGGTTGTTAATGGTGTGGTTTACGTTGGCTCAGAAGATGACTATGTTTACGCTTTGAACGCCGCAACAGGCAGCAAAATATGGAGTTATGAAACGGGTGACGAAGTAGATTCCTCTCCTGCGGTTGCCAACGGCATAGTCTACATTGGCTCAGACGACTACAACGTGTACGCTTTGAGCGCTGCAACAGGCAGCGAAATATGGGTCTTCGGCACAGGCAATTCTGTGGATTCTTGTCCCGCCGTTGCTAATGGTGTGGTTTACATTGGTTCAACGGACGACAACGTGTACGCTTTGAACGCTGCATCAGGCAGTAAAATATGGAGCTACAACACAGGTAACCAGGTGGAGTCTTCTCCCGCGGTTGCCAACGGCGTGGTCTACATTGGCTCAGACGACGACAACGTGTACGCTTTGAACGCTACAACGGGCACCACAATATGGACTTATGGGACCCTTAATCTTGTAGATTCATCCCCTGCGGTTGCCAACGGAGTTGTCTACGTAGGCTCAAACGACTATGACATGTACGCTTTTGGTGCAATTACGGTTCCTCAACCATCCCCACCCGTGCCTTCTCCAACAATTCCAGAGTTTCCTAACCAAGCGCTCGCTTTTTCATTAGTTGCCATTATGGCATGTGCTGCATTTGCTGTAATCGCCGCAAAAAAGAAGAGAATAAACGGGAAAATTCTACAAGGATAGCTATCCAAGAAAATCATCAAAGCGCGGGATGTGGGATTTGAACCCACGCGCCTTTCGACCACAGACTTAGCAAAAGAAATGGCGCTAAAAAGGCTCAGTTAAGTGCCTCTTCAATATTTTCACTCGTTCGCTGGATTGCTTTAAATCATCAAGCAACTCTTCAAAACGATTAATCTTGAAATTTATCACTTCATGGAGTTCGTTTCCAGACGTTGGAAGGTTGTAGTTTCTGAGGCTTACGTTTGCTTTTCTTGTCGATTCTATTATCCATTCCTCAAGTCTAGGGTAGAGAACTATAAGCCGGTTATGCCCCTGGTTATGGTGCAGGATTTCAATTCCGTCGCTATCAGAGTAGCTAAGCACTTGAAAGCGTTGTAAGTAAAGGGTAGGTTGAATGCTTGAAGGATCTTTGTCAATAAGCCCCACAGAATCTTTTTGTTTTAATAATTTTCGCAGTAGTTCATTTTTGCCTTGATGATGCATAATCCTTCTTTGTGGCACTGAAGTTAGCGAGCTAACCAATGCAACGTCTGGATCACATTCAACCCTATACATGCTCTTCAATCCCGCTGAACGGCTTCCGATACGGCTTCATTTTGATAAGTCAGTTTTTCGAGATTCAAGAACACGTCTGATCCCATTTCAAGTATTTCCTTTTTCTTTTCATCGCTCAATGGAACCACTTTCGTTTGGTAATCCTTCAATTCAGTGACGAATATGGCTATGTCATCCTTGTTGGCCTTTTCTAAAATTGAGGTAAGGAGGTACGGGTTGTGTGTTGCTATGAAATATTGATTATTTTGCTCGCTGAGAGCTATTCTTTCGGCGAGGTATTTTGTGTAGTAGGGAAAAGCATGGGCTTCAGGTTCTTCGAATGTAATCACTGAATCTCGGTTAGATTGGATTGCTGTGATGTAAAAAACCAGCCTCTGGAGGGTGTCTGAAGAAATTGAATAAGGAAAAGAAACTAGCACATCCTCTAATTCTTTAGCTATGTCAATCTTGCCCTCTTCGGGTCTCAGGTTAATTCTGTACCCAAACTTTTCAAAAATATCCTTAACTATCTGCCTACTATGCTTATTCGTCAGTATTATTGACAACAAGTTATCTCCACAAGGTGGCTGAAGAAATTCTGACTGTTGATTTGCGAATTGTTTCAAGTGTTGAAATCTGTAAAATTTGAAATCTTTCAACCTGTTTTCTTTTGTAAATGACGTCACTTTAGTATAATCACCAGAAAAAACTTCCTTCCGGCTGGCACTAGCAGGATCAGCTTGAAAATAAGTCCCCGCGAATATACCGTTTTTAAATTCAATCCGAAGATTTCCAAACCCAAATTCTACAGTTACTGGCTGATCCAACAAATGGTCATAGAATAAATCTCTCATATTTTCAAAGCGCACAAAATCAGCGAGATTATTATAATTTCCATATCCCATGAAGGAAGCCAAGCCTATTGCTTCAAGCAAATTTGATTTCCCACTATTAGGCTGTCCGATAAATAGGTTAATTTTTCTGCACTCAACGTTAACTTCCCTTATGGATTTGAAATTTTTAATGCTGAGCTTACGGATTTGCATTTTACTCACAGTCCAATAATAGGACAGTTGTTTTTATTTGTTCTTCGGTGCAATAGACCGAATAAAATCCTGCACATGGTTATAATTTACTAAAGTAGTGGCGCGGGATGTGGGATTTGAACCCACGCGGCCTTTCGACCACAGACTTAGCAGGCCTGCCCCCTACCAGGCTAGGGCAATCCCGCACAGGCCACAATTATAATTTTGGAACTGCAAAGTCTATGTTATATTGTAGATTGTGGCGCTCGGATATTTTTGCTTTCTGTATCCTGAAAACTGCAAATCACACCATTTAAAGCATTAACAGGATGACACTCTCTGATGCTGGGCTCGCTCAACCCGGGGGGAGGGGTATACTTTTTAACTGTTAAAATACTAAACAAAAAGAGGCTACCCTTCTTTTCAGGAGCCTTTCAACAGAACCAGTATCAATCAGCCTATAACAAAGTCTCTTTTTTACTGTGATTTTGAAGTTTAAGTGTCAATAACGCTTTTTATTAGCGCCAAACAATTAATCTGCATTAAAGGAGGAAGAGAAGTGACTGCGCCTTCGCTTAGCGACACAATGAAACATACATGCGACAATCTTAGGCAGGGCGCAACCAAACAAGTCACCGATTATGAACAGCGATTCTCAATCCTGAAAGACGCTTATGATGGTTTGCTTGTGAACCTGATAAAGTCAGGCTTCAACCCGAAGGAGGCCTGGGAAACAGCTAAAGAATTCTTCGGTTCTGACAAGGTTCGCTTTGCGGGTATTGACGGCACCATGTATTCGAGACCGCTGTTTGATATGGTTATTTTTTTCGGCGGCGCTTACGCAGCAACAGGCACCATAAAATTCCAGGAAACAGCGCAGCCTGAAGTTGAGTATGACGCTAAAACTATTCAGCAGAACTTAGGCATATCCAGCGTTGTTCCAATCTACGTAAACGAAATCACAGATGTTGACCACTCGTTTGCAGCGCAAGACCAGCCCGGCGAGGTTGACCCGTCAAAGCCGGCTACAGATGAGGAAATAGCCAATAACTCGCTGATAGCTAACGCAATTATGACTTTTTCAGAGTACTATTTAGCCTACAAGCTTGCCGTTGACCCAGCCCAGAACATTAGGATACTTTTAATGGATAGAAGCTTATCCACGGAACGTGCAAGTCTCCTGTACGAAACTAGGAAAACGGATTTTTGGGATGCGAAAAGCGCACTTGTCGGCTATGTTAGCGATGGAAGGCAATTTGATAGGAACGATTTAGCCATAGCGCGGCATCACGTTTGGAATAAGGCTTTGGGTTTGCCTGCTCCACGGGCAGATTACCTGCGTCATGCTATAACTTGCCTATCTAAAGAAAACAAAACTTTAACCCAAATGCAAATCTGCGAAGCCTTAGGGATAACGGATGATAAACGTAAAAGAAGAGTCGAAAAAGCCTTATCAAGCTTAGTTAAAAAACGCATCCTAACAGACATACAGGACATCTACGCTTTAAACCAGCAGTACATTGATAATTGGGAACGCACAAAAAATTTAACCATCGAAGTTGGCGACCAACTCTTTTCAACAAAAAACCCCACAGCAGAAACACCCAGCAGCATGAAAATAATCAAAAACGGCAAAGAGCACTGGCTAACCACCCTGGATATTGCCTTTTTAACGCTTTTCACTTTACAAATGCTAATGGAAGAATGCTGGAGAAAACGCATCCTTCTCGTAGGCATCACTAAGGACACGTCAGCTAGGGATTTCAAGCGCCAACTTGTTCCAATAATGCAAAATGAAGGCTTGCTGAAAGCCTCAGTGGAAAACGAGGCGTTGGCAGCGCTTCCAAACACTGACCGCATGATCCTTCAATCAGCAAGCATTTTTAACCCAGACAAAGTGTCGCCGCCCTGGAGCCTGATAGAGTATGATTCCGCTTTTAGAACCATGAAGCCTGATGCGAACAGGGGACAGGGCTATGTTTCGGGTCTTATTAAGAATAAGATTGGTTTAGAGAAGGCTTTTTTGAAGACTTATGTGCAACTTAGCCAAGCAAAATCTGACCCGCTACTGCGGAGCAACGTGTTATTGATTGACCGTTTAGCTTACGCAGAGTTTGACCAGAAGCCTGAGTGCCGTTTGGCTTTGTGCAATGAGATGAGTGATGGCACAAGAGAACCCGTGGAAGTCTTGCTCTACAAGGACAAGTCGGTACCCAACAAGATGCAGAACATGGTCATGAGCATGCTTGTAGCCATGGCGCCGTCGAATATCCCAGAGGCTTTTGGCCACAATAAAGCGTTGTTTGCGGCGGACAAGATTGCGAAGTGGAATTACAGCCAATTCAAATGCGTTGCAGATTCCACAGCTATCTGGATTTTGAATAATCATAAATTGCGAAAGTTCATATTTTACATGAGCACTTTCCGTGAGAGGCGAGCAAGTATTGAACAAGCAAGAAGAGAAAACCGTTAACAAAGAATGCTTCACAGATTTTGAAGACAAATTTCACGCACGTCTAGCCGCTGTTATGCCCCGTTACGCTGGCGGCGACGGCGGTGACTCAAAAGTTACTGGTACAAGCGCACGCTACCAGTGCCGAGTCAAAATCGAGTACCAAAAAGACCTGATGGGTTTATTGGAAGAGGGCATGCTGTTGGCAGTTAAGAATTTTAAGCCTGCAATCAGCGGCGTCGAGCGGTATACGCTTATGGAGATTAGCCGTGTTTGGCCTGAACACTTTGGCTTGCGCGGGCTCAGTGACCATGGTTATTACCCGATGCAGTTTGAAATAATCGAGCAGTCAGAAGCAGATTGGCAGACCGATGACAAGTCAACGATGATGATTCAAATTGACGCCATACCCATCAACTATGACTTAATCGTTAAGGATGATTGCACGTTTGAGTTTGTTAAGGGCTTCTCATACCCCATAGTTGGCAGTCCCACTCTTATTTTGAACAGTGAAATGATTAACCGCATGTACAACCAGAAAATCGCCGCTCAATTGGGTATTGACACAGCAAAAACGGTTGAAGATGCCCGTGTTGACCCAAGGCTTGGCACAATTAAAATGTTCGAAGCAGCCAAAACGAAAATCCCCATATATGTTGACTTCGAAAAATTAATTCGATACCACTTCGGAGTTTTCGCCTTCACTGGCGGCGGCAAAAGCAACTTAATGTCCAACGTGCTGAGGCGTATAATGCTTCACACGGAGAAAGACAGCACTAAAGTGGTAATCTTTGACATCAGTTGCGAGTACGCTTTTCTCTTGCTTGACGTGCTTGCAGACCCAACTGTGAAAGCTAAACTGGTTCTTGAGCACAGAATCAATTCTTTAGAGCAATTCTTTAACTCCATCGTTAAGCCACGGGAGTACGAGAGTGATTTGCGAACGAAAGCTGGCTTGCAAGCAATCATGGACCAAGATAAACTCTCATATTACACTAAGCCCAAGCAGAAAATCCCGACCTACGGCCAGATGATGGAAGAGCTTGATGACCAGCGCAAAGATTCAGTTGGTCGCCCACACTACATCAATGCCATTGATGCGATTCATGATGCGATCCGTGAATGGGTTGAGAAGAATGGGTTGAGCGAGAACCAAGAAGCAAGCGAAGACTTCATCAGCCACATTGACGAGGTCGCACGCAACGCCATGGAAACTTTCAAAGTTAACGACAAAGCAGGGCTATACGCTTGGGCAACAACCCGAAGCACAATACTGGACTTATTCAAGAAGCGTCAGCAGAACCCTGACAAAGCCGCGGCGGGATTAACGGTTGAAGGCATACGGCAACTACTCGAAGAACCAACCACCAACCTGGTAGTGATCTCAATCAGCGACCCATACACCATCAAAGAGCTCGCAATAGCTTTGACACAGGACTTGCTTATACGTAGAAAACGCCGTTTTATGGTAAAACCGCAAATCCTACTAGTCTTTGATGAGGCGCAAGAGTTCATCAGCAGCAAGGAAGGCGGCATAGATGGCAAATGCTCCGCACATGTGGAAACGCTGCTCCGTCAGGGACGCAAGTACGGTTTAGGCGTCTGCATAGCTACACAACGCATCGCATACTTGAACACTAACGCGCTACAGCAACTGCATACTTACTTTGTAGGCACTCTACCACGACCATACGACCGGGCGCTGGTCAGTGAAACGTTCATGATTGACAAGGGCATACTGGAGAAGACGCTGGAGTTTGCGCCAGGCGAATGGCTCCTATCAAGCTACATTGCCACGGGAATGGAGAACGTGCCAATATTCATAAAAGCAGACAACGCCGAAAAAGAAATAGAGAAATACCTCCAACACCAACAATAAACATGGACGTTTTTGGAGGTTTTGAATGGTAGGAAAGCTATCCAAAATTGATGTTGCGTTTATTCAGCAGTTGCCAGTGTGTAGATTCGCTACAGTAAACGAGGATTGTGAGCCTGTGGTGAGGCCTGTTTGGCCCGTTTTTGACGGCGTAAATATCTATATAGCGTCTGACCCTGAAACTCCCAAGTTGGAGCATTTAGAGGCAAACCCTCAGGTATCATTGGTCTTTGATGATTATGACAGAAACAACTGGACGAACATCAAAGGCATCCGCGTGCAAGGAGAAGCAACCGTCATGTGGAAAGGCAAAGAATACCGTTACGCGCATACTCTTCTAAAAGAAAAGTATCCCGAGTACCAAACTGAGGAAGGCGGCTGGAAAGAAGGCGACATACCAATAATCAAGATAACGCCAACATCTTTCACGAAATGGGCACAAGGCGAATGGAAAAAGTAGCAATCAGCCAGTTATTTTTCTCCTTTAATAATGCCTATTTCTGTCACTATGAAAGGCAACTTCAAAGCCGCAGGTATAAAAGAAGCATTTCGAGTTTCCACAAATTCTACTCTGGCAATTTCCCAACTTTTTATGGTTGCAACTAATTCGTTCACATCACCATATACCTGCTTGCGTAGAAAGAGGTCTTGGAAAGCGAAACTTCCACCCTTCTTAACCACACGCAACGCCTCGCGAATCACTTCGCGTTTATCTTTAGCGTCGACGACTTCGTGGAATGCGAGATTGCTTACTGCAGCATCGAAATATCCGCTCTCAAAGGGCAGTTTTGAGGCGCTAGCTTTCTCGAAAACCACCCTGTCGCTTACGCCTTCAATTTTAGCGTTTGCTTCACAAGTGTTTTTTGAATATTCCCATCTCTTTCCCCAATAATCAATTCCAGTTACCTGTGCGGTGCTAAACTTGCGGGCAAGCTTGATTGTTAAGGCGCCGTTTCCACATCCTATGTCCAAGACTTTTCCTTCACCATTCCAGTCCAAATGGAAAATTACCATATCCCGGATTTGGTTTTGCACGTTTCCACCTTTAGGCGAAAACAGGTATCGTACATAAGCAAAATAAGCGGCTACTGCAAGGCATAGCAGGGCAGGAATTACAAACACCCAAACCAGAAACGTTAATGCTAAAAGCACTATGCCCAATATGCCAAATATGTAGATGAATCGCTTCAAAGCCCAATTACCATAATCCGGCGCTCTATTTACCTGCTTAGCCATCTTTTGCTACTATCCAGCGAATAGTTTGCTTGAATAGATTTATAAAACATGCCAAAAGAGTAAACATCCATCTCTGCCTCATCAAGAAGCAATCAAGGCTTTTACACCAGTTGTAGAACGAATAATGCAACTAGCGGATTCAACCAAATTTTGACGCTGATAGTTCAGCTTTTTTGAGGAGTTCCGCAAGTAAGCTTTAGTTGGGCGTGAAACCTGCTGAACGAAAAGCTAAGAGCACTAACTAGACAAGACCACGTACTAAACCTTAAACGCATCAGACGCATGCCCGGTGTATCGACAAAATGTATCGACAAAACGTATATGCTTCACCTACCCGGTAGGTAGTGTGCGCACACACACAGGACATTAAAGAAGCCCTTTGAAAAACCATTGAAAAGAAGACCCAAATCCAAAGCTTAACTTTTAAACAAAACCACCAAAAACCTTTTGCCACTCAAGGAAGAAAAGAAAAAGTTACTCAAAAAAAAGTCGTAGATATACCAAAAGCCAAAGCCGTCTCTCGCTCGTCAGACCAGAAAGTTTTTGCTAAATACTTAAAAGCTTTTTAGCCCAAAACGGTTAACCGATTGCTATGCAAAATATCGACCCCCTGTTTATTCTTCAACCAGTCATCGTAATCGTTATCTGCTCAGCGCTCATGGTTTATTGGTATGTTAAGCGCCGCTTTCACCTGATGGTGCTTGTTTATTCTCTGGTAGCCTATGCCGTAGCCATCGCACTCAAAGAGGCAGTGCAAATTCCAACAATCACCATAGTAACTAGCTATTTTGGCTCACAAAGCGCGGGATTAGGCGTCTATTACGGACTCCAAACAGTACTCTTCGAGGTAGGCCTCGCTTACGTTGTCGCGTGGTATGTGGTTTCACATAGTATGCTTGAAAGAAAAGACGCTGAAGCTTACGGCGCAGGACTAGCTTTCTGGGAAAACGCCGCCTTACTAGGCATTCTTTCGCTAATCAGCTTAGTTGCCTACTACAGCATTCTCTCAACAAACACACCGCTTGCCCAAACAGTCTACGACCAACTAAATAAAAATGCACCAGGACTCTTTGCACCTGCATTACAAGCACTGGAATCAGTGGCTTCAGGTACCCTTGAACGTATTTCTTCGATTTTATTTCATTCCGCTTGGGGTTACCTCTGCTTCATGGCTGCTTACCTCCACAAAAAAAGGCTATTCCTAATTGCCCTGCCCATGGGCTTTGTTGATTTCTTAGTTCCCTTTGCCCAAAGCTGGGGAATCCCAATCTTTGAAGCAGTACTTTTCGCGTTATCTGTTCTCTCGGTACTGGTAGCTTGGTACGCAACAAAACAATTCAGAAAAACCACTGAAAACAAAACAGCCCCACCTCAAATTTAAGCCGAAAAGCTCGGGTCTAAGCCTGCGCAAAGCTTATCCCTAAACCGCCATAAAATAGAAGCTGAGGGGGTAGTTATGGCACTTAAGTCAGGCAGAAAACTAGGCCTAACAGCCAGCTTAATAGCCATTATCATTCCAGTCATTGAGGTAATAGCAGTCGTGCTTTTGATTTTGTCCATAATTGCCGCCATTCCTACCGGAGGACAACCAACCACTCTTGGCTTTTCTCTATTTTCTTTTGGATTTATAATAATCGTACTTATCGCGCTTGGAATCATAGGTTTTATTGGATTTATCCTGTTTATTATAGCGATGTATCGCCTAGCACAATATTATAATGAATCTGGCATTTTCAAGAACGCATTGTACGGTTTCCTCATAAACATAATAGGAACGATTGTTCTAGTCGCAATAAGCCTTGTCCTTACAGTAACATCAATAGGATTGTTTCCTTCAGTAAGCACTTCATTAGCTGCTGCTCCCCTAATATCACAGTTCATAATCACATTTTTAGTCATATTAAGCGTGGCTATCGTTTTAGGAATAGTTAGTGCAGTGCTTTACATGCGTGCCTTCAACAAGTTAGCGGAAAAATCAGGAGTAGGCAATTTCGGGACTGCTGGGTTGCTATACTTAATCGGCACTGTACTAACGATCGTGGGAATAGGAGTTTTGCTATTGTGGATTGCTTGGATCTTTGCCGCACTCGGGTTTTACTCTCTTAAACCATCCTCATCCTCAACCTTTGCCTACTCCGCCCCGCAAACGACAGCGCCTAGTATAACGCAGAAAAGGTACTGCCCTTACTGTGGAATAGAAAACACTGCAGATGCTATTTACTGCGTGTCCTGCGGCAAGAAACTGCAATAATTGCAATAAGTCACCTAATCAAGTGCAGGCATCATTTTGCTGATAAGCCTATTTTGATTCCAATATTTTTTCCCTGAATTTGTTTTCATAAAAAATCTTATATCTAAGTGGATTGTTTCTTTCTGAGTAGAAGTTGTGATTATTTATGGCTGTTAAAACAACCCCCGACTATATAGACTTATTAAACAGAGCAGTTGAACGTGAAATTGCTGTTGCAATCCAGTATATACTTCAACATGCAAAAATGGAAAAGCTTGTGCGTAGAACCATCCCTGAAAACATTCTTCTGGACAAAACCACTTATGACGCCGTTGGAAAGTTCCTAAGAGAAATTGCCATCCAAGAAATGAAACATGCCGCAAGCATAATGGAGCGCATTTACTATCTTGGTGGACAAGCAACAACTAAATCAGGCAAACCTAACATTGGCGACAGCATAAGCGAATTTGCTAAACTAGGCGTAAAAGCTGAAGAAGAAGCATTAACGCTTTACCGCCAAATCATCAAGACCGCTGGAAAAATGGGCGATTGGGAAACACGTGAACTCTTCGAGAAAATCTACGGCGAAGAAGAAGGGCACTTATTCAAACTCCAAGAATACACCAAGTTCCAAGACGAAAAAGAAGAACCAAGCAAAGTGCCACTGCCCGAATGGCGCAAAATATACACAGACGATTACTTTACACTCTTAAACAAAGCTGTCGCAGCAGAAATCACCGGGATCATCCAGTATACGAATCAGCATGAGAAAGCAGCTTTTCTTGAACTCCGAATGAAAAACACACCATTGGAAACTATCACTGAAACCAACAAAGCCGGCGTAGTAAGCAAGATACTGAAGGAAATCTTCATGCAAGAAATGGATCATCTAGAAAAAATCAGCGAACGCATTTACTTGCTTGAAGGCGAAGCAACATACAAGCCAGATCCACTACCAGTTGTCGGCGACACAGCTATGGATTTCCTAAAATTGGATCATGCATTGGAAAGTAGCGCAATATTCCTGTACCGACAAATTATCGCTGAAACACTCAAACGCGGCGACACAACAACAAGACGCATGTTCGAAGACATAATAATTCAAGAAGAAGGTCACTTCTGGACATTCGACGACTTCGTAAGATAAAACAAAATCCACTCTTTCCTTTTAAATCGAAATTTCAAGGCGGATATTTTTCCGAAAACTTAATTCCGATGGTTCTGCAACAATAAATATGGCAGAGGCGAAGTGAGTGACAGAAAAAAATAAGCCTCGTTGCATGAACTGTGGAAATTTTATCGATGATTGTAATTGCGTATGCCCATACTGCGGAGAAACCGTAAAATGCACTTGCTGTATAGGCACTGATAAAGCAGCAGGCGGCGGGTAAACCGTCCACTCTGTATAAAATTATTCAAAGGTAAAGCAAAAATGGTAATTGAAAGTATAAACTGGATGGCAGGTGGGCCACAAGGAAGCGGCGTTGACACAGCTTCCACCATATTTGGCAGAGCTTGCGGCTATGGCGGATTATGCGTTTTCGGCAGAAGAGAATACCACTCAAACATTAAAACCATGCACAGCTACTTTCACCAGCGCGTATCGAAACAGCCAACTTTAGCAAATATCAGCGATGTAGATTTGTTAGCAGCTTTTGACGCTGAAACCATTGTGAGGCATGTCGGCGAAGTCGTGAGTGAAGGCGGCATAATAGTTGATTCACGCGACCTAAACGTCAATGTCTTAAAAGGAATACCGACATTCTCAGAGGAATATAAAGATCAAATTCGCGCTTTCATGAAAGAAAATAGTATTGGCGAAACAATCAGCGACTTCCTAAATTACGCCAAAAAGAAAAACATTCAGATCTATCCTGTTCCATACATGGACTTGCTTGAGCAAATTGGCAAAGCAGTCAAAATAGAAAAAGTCAGCATGCTCTCAAAAATGATAAATGTTCTCGCAATAGGAGTATCGTTTGCTCTTTTCAAATACGACAAAAAACTCGTAGAAGACGCAATCAAAGCCACTTTCCACGAAAAAATCGCCGACATGAACGTTACAGCCGTAGACTACGCTTACGACTACGCTGAAAAAACCTTTAACGTAAACAATTTCAAGCACAAAATTGAAAAATTAGACAACAATGAGCCACGAATTTTCCTGACAGGAAACCAAGCTGTTGCCATGGGCAAAGTATTAGGCGGCTGCAGAGTACAAACATACTACCCAATCACGCCGGCAGCTGACGAAAGCGAATATTTGGAATCGCACGAAATCCTCAAAACCAGAAAAGGGGAAGAAGCAATAGTCGTACTTCAAACTGAAGACGAAATTGCAGCTGTAAATTCTGCTTCAGGCGCTTGCTTAGCAGGTGCAAGAGCAGCAACAAGCACGTCAGGACCAGGATTCTCTCTTATGGCTGAAGGCTTAGGTTGGGCAGGAAACAACGAGGTGCCCTTGGTAATAACACTCTACCAGCGAGGTGGCCCCGCAACTGGCCAGCCAACACGGCATAGTCAGCAAGATTTGCGCTTTGCCATGCATGCTGCTCATGGAGAATTTGCAAGAATAATCCTTGCATCAGGAGATATTAGGGAATGCTTCTTTGACGCTGCGGAAGTTTTTAATTTAGCCGAGAAATACCAGATGCCCGTCATTCACTTGCTTGATAAAGGTATGGCTAACTGCTCACAAACTTACCCAGTCTTTGACTACACCAGTGTCAAGATTGACCGCGGCGAAATAGTTGGCGAGAAAGAACTTGAAGGCAAAGAGTACAAGCGTTTTCGGTTTACTGAAACAGGAGTTTCTCCCAGAGCTTTTCTGGGTACAAAAAACGCCGTGCAATGGTGTACCGGCGATGAGCATAATGAGAGTGGCAACATAAACGAGGAACCCATTATCAGAAGGCAAATGATGGAAAAAAGAATTGGGAAGCTAGATTTAGTTGATAAGGAAGTGCCATTGGAAATGAAAGTTAACTTTTTTGGAGATAAAGACTCAGAAAACATAGTGGTCAGTTGGGGTTCACCTAAAGGCGCCATAATCGAAGCGCTCAATCAGCTAAAAGATGAAGGCTTGAGCTTAGGCTTTATTCAAGTGCGAATGATTCATCCGCTTCCCTCTGCCTACCTAAAGCAAATGCTTCAAGGCAAAAAACGAATAATAGACATAGAAGATAACATCACTGCTCAGCTTGGCGGCATAATAACTCAGTATACAAGCATCAAACCCAACTTTTACGTCCTCAAATACACTGGCAGACCAATGATGACGACCGAAGTATACCAAGCAATCAAAGCAATATTAACGGATAAAGCGCCAGAAAGGCAGGTGTTAATGCTTGGCTCTTAAACCCTCAGACTACAAAACCAACGTCTACGTCGACTGGTGCCCAGGCTGCGGCGACTTTGGAATCTTAAGCGCACTACAGATGGCATTGGCAGAGCTTGGACTCGAACCTCACAAAGTAGTGGTGGTTTCAGGCATAGGCAATTCGGGAAAAACTCCCCACTTCATAAAAGCTAACGGTGTTCACACGCTGCATGGAAGGCTATTGCCTTTTGCGATGGGAATAAAGATTGCGAACCCAGACTTGGAGGTAATCGGCGTAGGTGGGGACGGCGATGGTCTCGGTATAGGTGCAGGACATTTTGTTAACGCTGGACGAAGAAACATTGACATGACCTACCTACTATACAATAATGGAGTTTACGGCTTAACTAAAGGACAGGCTTCACCGACGCTTCAGCTTGGGGTGCAAACTAAGTCGCTTCCTAAACCCAACATTAACCAAGCAATTAACCCAGTTGCCTTGGCAATTACTGCAGGCTACACATTCGTTGCTAGAGCGTACAGTTTCGATGTCATGCACATGAAAAACATCATAAAGCAGGGAATTCAGCATAAGGGCTTAGCATTGATCGATTGCTTGCAGCCTTGTCCCACATACAATGACATTAACACTAAAGAATGGTACGGTGGAGAAGACAGAAAAGACCCGAAAACAGGCAAGCCACAATCCAGACTCTATAAACTTGAAGATATGGGCTTTGACCCTATCGTGCATGAATGCAGCGAAGACTTCAAAAAGAAAGCTGCCGGCATGGAAAAGGCACAGGAGTGGGGTGACAGAATCCCTATTGGCGTCTTCTACAAGAACGAGTTAGAACCAACTTTTCAAGACCGCTTAACCGAGCGAATACCGTTTTACATGCAAAACCCGCCTGCTAAGCAACAGCTTAAAGACGAAAACAACGTATCCAATGTTGATTTAAGCGAGTTTCTGGATGATTTAAAAACAAGCTAAAAAAGTAGTTGTCTCATAAAAGAGGCGTAAGAAGTCTCTCCTTTCTCAATTCCTTAAGTATCAATTTACTGCTTATAAATCGCTATTTCCACAATCGATATATGTCCATGAAAAAAAGTGCTTTAGGCTTTATTTCGGCTTCGTCGGAACAGTAGCATTTGGCCCCCGCATATTTTGCACCTTATTTTTTTGGAGTTAGCCAAGCTGGACTAGAAATAAACAGGGATGAGCGTCTTATTTTAATTATATTTTTGCGCAAGCCTTAATCCAAACTAGTATTTACGCTAAAATGGGTTTTTTTGGGGAAAAAAGGCTTTTCTGGATTATTTTATTTTGCCTTTTTTGTTTATTTTCTATGGAACTATTGTTGTCTTTATAGGCTATATTTCCAATTTAATGTGGAAACAACTTATATATGCGCTAAATGTAGTGTATAGAATGGCTTGTTGACACTACACATATAACAAAGCATGAGTATGTTAACCTATGAGATGTCCCTACTGCAACTCTGAAAATTCCAAAACCTTGGAAACGCGCGATTCTCCAGAGAATACTACGCGCAGGCGCAGAGAATGCAGCAGTTGCGGAAGACGCTTCACGACCTACGAGTATGTGGAAACCGTAGAGCTTATGGTGAGAAAAAAGGATGGCAGGCTTGAACGCTTCGACGTTAACAAGATAATCCGTGGTTTGCAGAAGGCATGCGAGAAAAGGCCTGTAACCATGACTCAAATCAACGAGTTAGCAGATCAAGTGCGGCAGGACGTTATGCTTAAAGGCACTGAAGAAGTCTCATCCCAAGAAATCGGGGATTTGGTCATGAAGCACCTAAAAAACGTCGACCGCATAGCGTACATTCGGTTTGCTTCAGTTTACAAGAAGTTTGAAGAGCCTGAGGACTTCAGGCGGTTACTCCTTGAGGTGAAAAAATGAAGTTTGTATTAAAACGTGATAGTAAATTAGAATCCTTCGACCAAGAACGTATAACAAACGCCATTTGGAAAGCCGCTAAAGCAGTAGGCGGAACAGACAAAGAGCTAGCGAAACGCTTAAGCGACGAAGTAGTGGCTGAACTGCAAAAAACTTACGGCGATGACGGAGTGCCCACGGTTGAGGAAATCCAAGATGTCGTTGAAAAACGCTTGATTGAAAATGGCCATGCACAGACGGCGAAAGCGTACATTCTCTATAGAAAACAGCATACTGACATGCGTGAGTTAGCAGCATTGTTGAGCTCCTCAGACATGGTGGACCAGTACCTTGAGGTTGAGGACTGGCGGGTTAAAGAAAACAGCAACATGAGCTATTCCCTGCAGGGATTGAACAATTATCTATCATCCACTGTAATAGCTAAGTACTGGATATCAAGGATTTACCCCCAAAATATTGCTGACGCACACTTTTCAGGCGACATGCATATTCACGATTTAGGCGTACTAGGAGCATACTGTGTCGGCTGGGACGTAAGCGAGCTACTGCTTTCAGGATTCGGCGGTGTACCAGGTAAAATTGAGAGCAAACCAGCAAAACATTTTCGCACAGCGTTGGGTCAGGTTGTGAACTTTTTCTATACGTTGCAGGGTGAAGCAGCAGGAGCACAGGCGTTTAGCAACTTTGACACTTACCTTGCTCCATTCATACGATACGATAAACTGACACAGAGGGATGTTGAACAGGCGCTTCAGGAATTCTTCTTCAACATGAACGTGCCGACCCGTGTGGGTTTCCAGACACCCTTTACCAATTTAACCCTAGATTTGACTGTGCCCGACTTCATGAAGAACGAGGCGGTTCTTTTCAATGGAAAGGTAACCCAAGATACATACGGCGACATGACTAAGGAAATGGAAATGTTCAATTTAGCCTTCGCAGAAGTCATGCGGCAAGGCGATTCGAAAGGCAGAGTTTTCACTTTCCCGATTCCCACGTACAATATAACTAAAGATTTCAATTGGGATTCACCTGTAGCCCAAGCCCTCTTCGAGGTAACTGCCAAGTATGGTGTGCCGTACTTCTCGAACTTTGTTAACAGTGACATGAAACCTGAAGATGTGCGCAGTATGTGCTGCCGCCTAAGAATAGACAACCGCGAGTTACGCAAGCGGGGCGGCGGATTCTTCGGCGCCAACCCATTAACAGGCAGCATAGGCGTTGTTACCTTGAACATTCCAAGAATCGGCTACTTATCCAAGGATGAGGACGAATTCTTTAAGCGTTTAGAAAACCTGATGGAAGTTGCAAAATCAAGTTTGGAAATTAAGCGTAAAGTGCTTGAAGCGTTTACAGATAACGGTTTATACCCGTATTCAAGGCGTTACCTGCATCATGTGAAAGAAGGCTATGGCAAGTATTGGAAGAACCACTTTTCCACAATAGGCATAGTGGGCATGAATGAAGCAATCATAAACTTGCTAGGGCAAAATATTGCGTCGCGCGATGGACAAGCTTTCGCCGTTAAAATGTTAACTTTCATGCGGAACCATTTAGCAGATTATCAAGAGGAAACAGGCAACATCTACAATCTCGAAGCAACCCCTGCTGAAGGCACATCTTACAGGCTTGCCCGCATAGACAAACGCCGATACAAAGACATTATATTCGCTAACCAAAAACAAGTAATCGCAGACCATGCAGAACCATTCTACACAAATTCTTCCCAGCTACCTGTTGACTTTGCAGGCGACCTCTTCGAAGCGCTGGAGCATCAGGAAACTTTGCAGACGCTCTACACTGGAGGTACCGTGTTTCACATTTTCCTTGGTGAGAGGCTTAACTCTTGGAAATCTGCTGCCGAATTAATCAAAAAAGTAGCTTGGAACTCAAAGCTGCCCTACTTCACGCTAACGCCGACTTTCAGTGTTTGCCCAACCCACGGCTACACAAACGGCGAACACAAACTTTGCCCAACCTGCGGAGCAAACTGCGAAGTCTACTCACGAGTAGTCGGCTACCTACGGCCAGTTGACCAATGGAACGACGGAAAACAAGCAGAATTCGCCATACGCAAAACCTTCGACCGATCAACCATAGTGACTTCAGCACCCTTAACAGCTTAAGAGGAAATGTAAAAATGAAGTTTAGTGGAATACAAAAAACAAGCCTTCTCGACTACCCCGATAAAGTAGCCAGCGTGCTGTTCACTCCAGGCTGCAACCTGCGTTGCCCGTTCTGCCATAACTGGCGCATAGCTGTAGATCCGCAGCCGCCGTTTCTGCAGGAAGCCGCTGCATTAGAAATCTTGGAAAGCCGCAAAAAATACATTGACGCTGTTGTGGTAACTGGCGGAGAACCATGCATGCACAAGGAGTTGCCGAAATTCCTCGCTAAACTTAAGGATCGGGGCTTCATGGTTAAATTGGACACGAACGGTTTCTATCCAGAAGTGCTCGAGGAATGCCTTGGCAGCGTAGATTACGTAGCTATGGACGTAAAAACCTGCAGAGAAAAATACAAGTTGCTCGGCGCTGAAGACACATCTGGGCTTATACGAACCATGGAAATCCTAAAGACAGGCAAGGTGCCCTACGAGTTCAGGACAACCGTGGTGCCAGAAATAGTCACTGCCCAAGATGCCACGTGCATTGGCGAACTGGTAAAAGGCTCAAAAAACCATGCACTCCAACAATTTATCCCGCAGGATACGCTGGATAAGAGATTCCAAGCTCTCAAGCCTTACACGCCAGAAACAATCAATAACTTCGCGGAAATAATACGCAGGTACACAGAAAATGTTTTGCTTCGAATCTAAAAAGAAAAAAGCTTCTTAATTTTTTGGAGTATAAGTATATGTTAGTTTTTTTGGCTATCATGGGAGCTGACCAAAATATCATGCTTCTTTTTCGTTAACGTGAACTTTTTTGGGCTTTTGACATACTCATAATGGTAACTCCGTCATTAGCATCAAACTTTAGTTTTTATTTACTTAACTTCAGTGGATTCGCAAGTGGGTTAGCTTTAATGTGTGTGCGCACAGGTACCTACCGGGAGGGTAAATGTCAATACGTTTTGTAGATACACTTTGCAGATACACTGAAGAGCATACGTAGGCAGGTTCTTGGGCACAAAGCTTCATCCAGAATCGTTAAGCCGTTTTTTTTAGACACCTTTTTTAGACACCTTGCAGCTCTCTTGCGGATTTACTGTGTTTTGGGTTAAGTTTTAACATGACAAGATCTTGAGCAGCCTTCGCCTGGCGCTGGCACGGCAGTCGCTATTCCATGGTCATCGCCAAGAACGGCTAAGCGCGGAGTTGAGTTTCACGGTAGCCGCCCTATCAGTTTGGTGATAGGTTGAGGGGTTTGGATTGGAAACACTCCTACATGCTTGGGCAGTTGATTGTTAAGGAGTTTCTGGACTGGCAAGTGGGATTATTGTTGCTGATTTGACATCTATGGCTGTGTCGCCTATTTTCATTTTGATTGTATGTGTATAGGCTGGGATGAGTGTTTTTCCTATTCCGATTATTGGTCGGTATTCGCCTTGGTAGAGGTTGAGCCCTAAGAGTTCCGCATCGTTTCTTGTGAATAATGACATGTCTGCTCCGCTGTCTATGTAGACACGGAAGGCATACCATTCTTTTCTTGTTGAGCAAAGAAGAACTGTAGCTTTTGGTCGGTTGATTATTCCTGACCCGATAGGTTCAGGTGCGTATTTGAATACGTACCGTGTCAAAGTACGAGTACGTCCGCTAGTTGAATGTAGTCGATTACTATTTGTTCAGGCTTAAGCTCTGGACATTTCTTCAAAGCTTTGTTTAGTGCTTCGCTTGAGGTTTTGTTGTCACCTATTATTTTGTTTTTGTATATTGCTACGTTTTTTCCTCTGTACTTTTCGTATTCTTCAACTGTTATCTGCGGTGCTTCAATTATTGTTTCAGGCACTATGTTACACCTGCAGGTTAGTTAGTGTGGTTATGGAAGTAAAGTTTTCGTATAGCGCTGGTATCAGCTCAAGAAGCTGCGGTTTTGACAAGATCACTCCAATGGGTTGTGGTTCTGACGCTTTATTGTTGGCTTTGGAGCAGTTGCGTGAAAAGGGTGGGGCTGCTTATGGTTGTTTTTGATTATTTTAACCAAAACTGATAAGTGGCTGGTTTTTGTGGTCTTAAAGTTATTTTAGCGTTAGGATGATTTGATGAGTAAAGCTGCTGATATGGCTAAGGCTTCTGTCAGGGGCGGTTTTCATGTTATGTGGGGGCTGTTAGCTTCCACAATCATTTCCGCAGTCGGCTCAATCATCCTTGCTTTGTTGTTGGGAGAAAACAATTATGGCCTCTACGCTGTGGTTTTAACGGCGCCAACGCTCATCGGGTTATTTCAGGATTTAGGAGTAAATTACGCGGTTACTCGTTACTCCGCACGGCTCAACACTGAAAACAAGGCTGCACAAATAAGAAGCGTCTTTCTGTCTGGGTTTATCTTCAAAACGTTGTTAGGCTTGGCGCTTTCGCTTTTCTGTCTTTTGCTTTCGCCATATTTGGCTACAAATGTTTTTCAGCGTCCCTTTATTGCTCCACTAATTCAAGCGGTTTCCTTCATTATTTTGGGGCAAGCTCTTGTAAACACTGCAACTGCCGCCTTCACTGGCGTGGAGAAAATGCATCTCAACAGCGTTATGGTTGTAAGCCTATCAATCATCAAAACGGTCCTAGCGCCTGCACTGGTTTTGGTTGGTTTAAGCCTGTATGGCGCTGTCATGGGGTACACAGTTGCCTATCTAATCACTGCAGTAATAGGAATCTTTCTTGTGTGGACAATCTACAGAAGCTTGCCTGGTTTAGTCTCTAACAAACTAGATCTCTTAAACAACGTGAAAGTGCTTCTTAGATTTGGGTTGCCTTTATCGTTTGGCGATATTATTGGGGGTTTTCTTACTCAGTTTTACTCTTTTCTGTTGGCTATTTATGTTGCTAATAATGCTCTTATCGGTAATTACAATTTGGCCTCAAACTTTCTTGTTTTAATAACGTTTGTTGCCACGCCGATTAATACTATGCTGTTTCCAGCGTTCTCTAAACTTAACGGTGAAACGGAGCAAACAACGCTTGAAAATGTCTATCAATCCTCAGTAAAATATTCGACTCTGCTGGTTATGCCTGTCATAGCAATGATGATGGCGCTTGCAGGACCCGGCGTTTCAACTATATTTGGGCACAGTTATTCTCAAGCACCATTTGACCTTTCACTGCTGGTCATCAACTACGTATTCTTGGCCTTTGGCATGTACAGCACAAACAATTTAATCAACAGCCAAGAGCAAGCCTCCATCAAGCTAACACTTGCTTTAGTTACCGTAGCCATGGGCGTACCGTTGGGGCTAATAACGATTTCAAGATACGGCGTACTAGGCATGCTCATCACCTTAATCTTCGATGGTGTTCCAAGCATCATTATTGGTTTAATCTTTGTAAAAAAGCGTTACAACACCACTATCAATTGGGTTGCGTCAGGAAAAATCATCCTCTCTTCCGCTGTAGCCGCCCTCCTCTCCTACTTCGTAGTTAAATTACCCCTTGCAAGTCTCATCCAGCTAATAATCGGCGTAGCAATCTTCCTGACGTCCTTCATAGTGATGACAGTTCTGACAAGAACCCTCAGCAGAAGCGACATATTTAACCTGCGAGAAATGACCAGCAGCTTGGGACCACTAGGCAAACTAGTAAACACCTTCCTAACTCTGATAGAAAAACTAATGGCTATCTTTAACACCCAGCCGAAAAGTTAGACAAAAAATGAAGAAGAGAGGCGGCGTCCTGCGGTGATAACTGTGATGTCTTCAGTAGATGATGATTCGGGTGCTTTGCTCTTGGCTTTAGAGCGGTTAAGTGAGAAGGGATACAGCACAGTTATGGTTGGGACCGAGCGGAACAAGCAATAGTATTTTTAGTTGTTAGAAGAACAACAGCGCTTTGTTTTCAACTGGTGTTGTTCTTGGAATCCTGTTAGACTGCTTGCATAATACTGGTTTTGAAGAAGAAAACTTGGCGGGGCGTTCCTGGTTCAGTTATGTAGCGTTTCAGAATTACACTTTATCAAGATAGAGTTTAAACAATTCGTTTGTTCCTCAGCTGCCTCAGGATTTCCTCAGATGGGGGTCCTCTGAGTTTGGGTCTCATAGCTTTAATCTAACATATTAAAATTTCCGAAAATATTTCCAATCAACTTTCGTTATTTCCATTTTTCTTTGTATTTCTAGAAAACCTTATCCGTCTGTTTTAAATTAAGTTTACAAGTCAATTTCTTGAGATGCCCTGCTTGAGTTCCTAAAGATAAGCAGTTCTCATTGCTAAATGCAGGAACCCCGCAAGCTACTTAAGACGAGATTAGACGATTTCTTTCTTTGAAAAAACAGGTTAGCAATCAAAAAAATAATAAAGCTTAAACAACCGAGCTATCTCACCCTTAAAGGAGGAAAAACCAGTTTGAAGTTAATTTACGTTGCAATAGACGGCATGGGAGATTTACCAATCAAAGCTTTAGGCAACAAAACACCCCTGGAAGCAGCTGAAACTCCAAATATGGATGCTCTCGCCAGAAACGGAAAAACTGGTCTGATGTACTCGGTAAAGAAAGGTGTTGCACCCGAGAGCGATGTGGCTGTTATTTCACTTTTAGGTTATGACCCTTTCAAGTACAGCACTGGCAGAGGCGTTATCGAAGCCGCTGGTGCAGGCTTAGAAATGAAGGATGGCGATTTAGCGTTAAGATGCAACTTTGCAACTTTAGGCCAAGGAAAAACCATAATTGACCGCCGAGTGGCAAGAACTTTAACCACCGATGAAGCCACTGAGCTGAGCAAGGCAGCTAACGAACAAGTAAAGCTGGAATCTTACCCTGCCACATTTGAGTTCAAAAACACAATGGGGCACAGGGCAGTCCTATTAATAAAGAGCAATGGGAAGCCTCTTTCAAGCAACATAACAAACAGTGACCCAGCCTACACAATAGTTAACGGCATCGGCGTGGCACAGACTAACGTTGAAATGGTGCTAAAAACCTGCGAACCAACCGACAACACACAGGAAGCAAAAGTCTCCGCGACACTAGTAAATGAGTTCATCGATAAAACCCACAAACTGTGGGAAAATCACCCCATAAACATAAAACGTGCGGCTGAGGGCAAGCTTAAGGCAAACCTTGTCTTAACCCGAGATGCAGGACACCTCCTTCCAAAATTCTACAACATAAACAAGCATTACCACGTGAACTTCGCAGCCTTGGCAGATATGCATGGTGAACGGGGCATCGCACAGTTGGCAGGCATGGACTCCACGCTTTTGCCGCCGCCTTCAGGCAACCTCCAAAAAGACTGCGAATTAAGAGTCAAAGCCCTGCTGGATGTGCTGCCCAAGCATGATTGTTTCTACATTCACCTTAAAGGCCCAGACGAACCAGGACACGACGGCAACTGCATCTTAAAAATGCAGATTATCTCAGCCATCGACAAGTACTTCTTCGGGCCATTGCTGAAGCAGATTTCTCTAAAAGACAACCTTATCTGCATAACGGCTGACCATGCGACGCCTTGCTCATTAAAAGTGCACAGCGATACGCCAGTTCCCGTATTAATTTCAGGAGACAAATTAGACGGCGGCAAAGCAGTAAAGTTCTCGGAGAAAGAATGCGCGAAAGGAAGCTTAGGCACTTTAAATCGTGGTTGCGAATTAATGCCAAAACTTATGGAGCTAATGAAAAAATAAAATTAGCGGATCAACTTGCATTTGTTCGATTTTTCCCTTTAAAGGATTCAAAGTGTTACCATGCGCTTTTAATAAAGGATAATACCTAAAAGATTAAGGTAACAAAAAATGGCTTACTTGCGAGAAGCAAAAGAGAAACTTGAAGTTTCATACCCGCTTAACGCGGTTTGGGAAGCTATTCCAAAAGCAGTTGCTAAGCTTGAATGGACAATACAAGAAGCAAACGAGGAGACACATTACGTTAAGATTAAAACTAAAGGCGCCTTTTTGTCCTACTCCTCAAAGCTCACAGTAAATTTGTCAAAGGTAGATGAAAAGACCACACAGATGTCCATTGCAGCAGAAACTCCTGTGACCACGATTACATCAGTGGCAGATTATGGCAGGACAAGTGAACGCATTGAAGTGCTCGTTGCAACCTTATCCAAATTAATGGGCAGCCAACCCGTTTAGGCGGCAATCTCGTCATGGGCAAAATGGCAGTCCCTAACATAGGAAGCACAGCGTATATTCAAGACACAGAAGGAAACATGTTGGGTCTTTGGCAAGCAACAAGGAAACCCTAAATCTTTTTTAAAAGTCCAACCTTTTTAGGCTGGTGGAGCCCTCTTCATCCAATCGTGCCCGAAAATTTCAGCTTCCCCGCTTTCAATACCCGCAACTATCCGTTGCGCTGTGTACTCAGGCTGGTCAGCTTTACTAAATGCCTCCTGAGCTTCTGGTGTTTCTTCATGTTCTTGCAGGGAAGCATCTTTGATGGTGTTCTTATCAAAATCAGTGAGCGTAATGTACGGGTAAACAACGCTGACAACTATTTTGTCTTTTTCGAGTTCTGTTCTTGCAGTTAAGCTGATGTGAGCTAACGCCCGTTTTAATCCTGAATATGGACCGTTATCAGGCAAGTACATCAACGCTGTTCCTGAACTTACGTTAACGATTGTTCCTCCACCTTGCCGTCGCATAAGCGGAATAGCTTCTTTCATGGCAACCAGTGGGCCGACAACATCTAAATCAAAAAGGTAATGGAAAATTTCAATATCCGTCTTCTCGACTGGCACATCGTATCCTCGACCAGCATTATTAACGAGAATATCTATCCGTCCAAAGTGCTCATATGCCTGCTTAACCATGTTCTTAACATCTTCAACCTTAGAAATATCTGCAGTAATGACAATCGCATCGGGCAGTTCTTTAGCAAGCTTATCTATTTTGTCTTTTGAGCGGGCGACTAAAGCCAGCTTGGCGCCTTTGCTTGAAAGAAGTTTCGCTGTAGCTAATCCGATACCTGAAGATGCTCCAGTTACAATGGCAACTTTACCTTTGATGTCCATTCTGATCCCCTCAGTCTATCCGTTTGAGAACCTGAGCCGGACGCTTCACAGGTGCCTTAGGAATTTCTTTGGGATAGCCGAAGATGATTGCAGCATGTACTTCATGATCCTCTGGGATACCGAGGTCCGCTTTAACCTTTGGATTATTCGCAGTGGAAACTGCAGTGCCTATCCAGCAACTTCCTATGCCCAGCGAGTAGGCGGCAAGCATCATGTTTTGCGCTGCCATGGAACAGTCGTAAACTGCGTAACGAGATTTAGCGCCAGAAACAAAAATCAGTAAAGGTGCGTTATAGAAAATATTGTACTGTGGGTCAGATAGTCGCCGCTTTAGGCCAACTAAGCCCTCGTCACCCACATCAGGCAGCGACCGAATCAAGGCAGGCTTTGCCATGTCCGAGAGGCGCTTCATTTCCTCTTTATTGGTGACTATTGTAAATTTCCAGGGTTGAATATTGATGGCAGAAGGCGCATAAGTTGCAGCCTCAAGCAACACTTTGAGTGCCTTGTCAGGAACCGGTTTATCTTCAAAACTGCGAATTGCTCGTCTTGATTTTATTGCGTCTATAACAGGATTCATAGCCATAAAACTTCGCCACAGTATAGGGAGATTGGCGATTTATAAAAACAATTCTCTGGCCTGAAAGGTAAAAAAGGCTCGTTTGAAAAGCTGGCTAACCAAAAGGGGTACTCTTTTTTGGTAGTTAAATTACCAAGCAAAAAGCATACCCCTAACTACAATTTAGGAGTAATTCTCATAGCAACAGTGCGTCTATCCATCATTCCTCATTGGTAACTGCTGAAATCTTCCATAAGATAGAAGAACCAATTCTACAACCAATCTTGGCTGCCAAATTACATGACTTTTTCTTGAAGGGTGTTCAAATAAGTTGTCAAGCTTTCAATGCATTGGATTTCTCGACCAACCAGCGCTTGTAGCTCACGCCAAAACTTAATATTTGCTTTGATTTTTGCCCGTTCCAAGCTCTCTCGTAGGCGTTTGGTGCCTTCTTTACCTCTTCTGTCAAAGTCTAAGAGAAGAATAACTTCGTGAGCGCCGAGCTTTTCTATTTCTGCGGTTGCTTCAAGGAAGGATTTGCCGCCAGTTTTCACCGCCAAGATGCTGCCGTTAACGCCTAGCTCACGAAGGGCTTGGGCGTCTTTTTTGCCCTCAACAATTATGGGGTTTCCCTTTGCTGACTCTTCTGTTAATTTGGTTATGATTTGCTGGATTTTTTGCTGTCTCTCTTTAAGCTTTGTTGACAAACATTTTACCTTGTAATCTTAGCTTGCCGCACAGTTTCCAAGCAGTCTTTAGCTTCCTTGTTATTTGCAAAGTATCGTCTAACAGGCTCCAGTATGTCTGCAAGTTCGGTTGCAACACCGTTTTTTAGGTCTTGAGGATGCAGTTTGCCCTCTGCATAGGCTGATTCAAGCTCTTGGAAACTTTGGAACTGTATGTTTCCTCCGAATTTTGCTGGACGCTCGATTTTGAAGACCGATTTTTCTCTAAAGATAATGTATTTGCAGATGTCTAGTACTGGGTTGAATTTGACGGTTTTTTCTGGGCAGAAAGCTTTCGCCATTTTCTGCTTTATCTCGTCTGGGCTGTCATAGATGAATATGCATGTTTGAGGCTTGCTTTTAGACATCTTGGCTGAAGCTACGGCTTCTTTTTCCTGTCCCTCGGGAATCGGCCAAATTTTAGGCTTCTCTAAACCTTGCAGTAGATGGTGGTGAATGCAGACGGGTTTCCAGCAGCCGATTTTTTCGCCTATTTCCCTTGCAACCACGTTTGCTTTTCGCTGATCCATTCCTAACTGGCAAATTTTTACTTTCATGTGAAAAATGTCTGCGACTTGCATGGGGGTGTATAGGTAGTCTGAAACGTAATGGGCTTCAGCTTCTTTTCTTCCCGCTATCTCTAAGGTTCGGGTGGTTCTGGCAATGGTTAAGTTTTTTGCGATTATGACTGTTTTAGCCCAATAGTCAATGTCTCTGTAGAGCTCATCAGAATAAATGAACTCAACTTTGTCACCGGGCACGCCGAGGGCAAGCCAGGAATGCCTAAAGAGGTCAGCGGCTTTGCGGATAAGAGTTAAATCGCCATCTAACTTGTTGTTTAACCATGCGTGCCACGTTGACAAATACGCTTTAAAGTGCACACCTGCTTCTGCGAAGTCTTTCATTTTGTAAGCGCAAATAACGCCTGTTCCCAAATGCGCCAGACCAGAAGGCTCCCAACCGTTATAGGCTATAGGGTGCTCTTCTGTTTCCAAAAGGCTACGCAAATCTTCCAGCGTTATTACTTCTTCTGTTGGCGGTCTGCAGATAAGCTCAATCTTCTTTTCTAAATCCAAATTATTCCCAGCCTAACTCTTCATAGCCTAACAATGATTAGGAATTTAAGAGTGCCAATACTTGCAATATTGTAATTTACTCTTAACCCAATCATTTTAAGGTCAACGTCTTTACTATGACAGCTAACTTAATAGTTTTTTCTTGCTTAAGGTCTATGCTCTAATTAGTAATAGAAATTTTATTTAACTAAGAAACTTGGTGATTTAACACTAAAAAAGTGAAGATTCCATTAGGTTTTATTTGAGTGGGTACTTTTCATTTAGCGATTTTGTGTAATGGCTGTCTGTCCACATTCCTTCGAAGAACTCTCTTGCAGACTTTACTAAGTCTGGATTCCGAGTTATGATTCCTGCGTTTCTCTTCTCTCCGCTTAAACCTTCTCTATTGAAATCAAATGAGCCTAATAACAAAATATCATTACTTAGGGATACTTCTTGGTTGTAACCAACAAAAAGTCTTGCATGAAGCATATCGTTTACTTTGATTTCAATACCAGCATCTTGCATCTTTCTGAGCGCTGTCAAGTTATTATAATCTGGCTTCTTGGTTGCATCCCCAAACGTAGGCGAAATTAGCCTGATATTAGCTCGGCATTTTTCTGAACGGTCGCATAGAAGGTCGCTTATTCCCACAGAAAAATAGCCAGTTATATCCAAGTTTCTAAAGTCTGAATTGTAGCGGTCGCTAAACCGAGTCCCCTTAAGTCCTTTTAAGTGGTCAAGAAATTCCGAAAAGCCTTTATCATCAATGAATTCCACATCGTATCTCATCAATTCGCACATTGCTTCGTTAACTTTATCAATACAGCCTTTCCAAGACATTTTCTCCCTCAATTCCACTTTCATGCTATGAAGATTTAAGACTTGTCTTTGTGAAAACCTATAGATTCTAATGTATGGTAACCTTTTCAAGGTACTTGATAGAACAAGAACATTTAAACTGAGATTTTTCACTGGTAATAATCATATTTGAAAATAGAAGTCTCAACATCCCCAGTGATTTTTTCCTTTTTCATTATGGAGTTTCTTATTACTGAAATTGATGTTCCTATATCACCGTATATTCCTACACTCCCTTGGTAAGTCATCCTTGTTTGAAGGACACCATAATTATATAATCTCAAAGCAGAGGGTATATGAACAACATTCAGTAAGAAAGCTCCAGCGAGGGCATCTCTTACAGCATTCAGAGTTGCCTTTGAAAGATTATTGCTGATGTCATGCTTTACGTCATTATAGCAATCCCACCATTCAGGTTTAACCCTTTTGAAAGGAGTAATCTGCATCCTTTCGGGGAGACATTTGAAAGTTACTTCTTTTGAGGATAACCCGTATATTTCATCGAAGGCACGAACACCACTTATTATGATTCCTTCTTTGTCATTTGCTCTTCTCAAAATCTCTTTACAACTTTCTCTTTCCAAAAAATCAGGATATCCCGACATTTCCTTAAAAGCAGAATCCACGTGACTTCCAATAGAGAGCAAAATATTAGCCAATCTAAAAGAATACGTTTTTTCATTTCCTTCTAAGTAAGGAACGTACTCTAAGAAGCCTTCAAATTGTCGTTCTAAATCTTTGTAGTACTCCCAATAACCACCATTCTCAAAAGTGGGATTGAATCCTTTTTCTTTTTCGCCCATAATAAACTGTATCTATGCTATGTAGATTTAAGACTTATCTCTCCAAGTTTCTAGCTTACCGAGACCATTATAGCGCCTTAATGTACTTTGTAAATATCGAAGTTTCTAACCCCTGAATGGTTGTAGTAACCGTTTAATGTAGTTTGCAGAATAGAAAGAAACTTAGGGAATAAAAGAATGAATGATGTCCTCTTAGCTGTAATAGCTCAAAATGTCATTATGTGGGTTTAAGAAGGGTTCTGTTTTGTTTCTTTGCTTATTAGCAGTTTTATTATGAAGCAAGCATTTACTATCAAAAAGAGGACAAAGACATAGAACGGGAAGTTAGCCATTGACATCGCAATCGGAACAATAACTTGACCAACCTGTGTTGGCGTTATGCCAATTGAGGTAATACTATATCCGCTTAGCGTCGCACCATTGAGTTCTGAGAGCACCAATTGACTGGAAAGATAAAGAAGCAAACCCATTATGACATTGGCAATGAGGATGATAGCTGTAAATCTTTTTGTCATGTTAGGCTATTTCTACGTTATGCAGATTTAAGATTTATCTTTATGAAAAATTAGTATCTTAATATTCAAATTCCGAGTTCTCTAGCTCGTTGCTGTCTTTTCAAGTATTTCTCATCAGCATTTCAAAGAGTCTATGTATTTTTTCAGGTCTTTGTTTTCATCTTCGAGCTCTTTGTTTCTTGCTTTGAGTGCTTCATTTTCTTTTCTTAGCTCGCTATTCTCTGACGACAGCTTGTTTTCTTCGCCTTCATGCATCATTTGTGCATAGTATCTGTCTGAAGTGTGTGTCCATACAGGGTATCCCATTTTCCCTTTTCCTCACATAGCATTAACTTGGATTTGTTTTAGGTTTTTCGGTATTTTAATTATTAAGCGACCATTCTGAAAGAACGGGTTCTAAAATATTCGCATAAAAAGAAACGCTTAATCCGTTTAGGTTCCAACTACCTCACGTTTGGAAAAGTTCAATAATTTTTTAACTGGGTTTGGCACGTTATGATTTAACATTCCTCATATCAGAGATAATACAATTCCTGCAATTCCAAGAACTATTGCAATTTCACCGTTTGTTTTGTAAGTTTTTTGTTTGAAAATCCAATAGCCTAAGATAATAGCTATTATTCCAATTAGACCATATACTAACAATGAAACCACTCCAATAATAATAGCTATCCATGAAATAGTTTTTTCATTTTTTTTCATGAAAGATTTACTGTTGTCAACTTCTACCATTTTATTCTCCTCCAATCAAGATTTTGCCGAGTTTTCCATCCTTCTTTATCCCAGAGTTTAATTATAAATCTTCTTAAGAACCTTTTTTGTTAAAGTAAGTGGAAAGAAGCCCCGTAGCAGATGCTAGAACTCCTGATGACCATGTCAATAAATTATTATTGAGCCATAGAATGGATATACCAAAAACTAAGAAGAAAATTATACAGATTATCGCAAATGCTTCGGACTTTTTTCGCAATCTTTCACTTCATGAAAGCTATACGTTTTAGCTATTAAAAAACTATCAGCCTTTACTCGGTGGCGCACGCTAACGAGAACTAACTACTTTGGATGTTCTACTTTCACTATACTGATCTGAAAGAATCGATAAAGTGGAAGATGAAAGGCAGACTCTCGAAGGATTTTTTGAAGAATATACATGATTTAACAATGAATCTATACTGATTTTACTACATAAGATTTCTGAGGAACCACTGATTTAACCTTGAGCCTTAGGTAAGAGAGAGAATAAAAAATTAATTAATACGCTCAAGCTAACAAATAAAAAGATATTAAAACATTAATGGATGTAGTGATGCTTGTTGACTGATACATCAACGAGACAAAATAAGAAAAGCAAATTTCCAGTTAAGTTCTGTCCGAAATGCGGTTCACTCGATGTGTTCTGGGCTCAGGGCATGCCTCAACTCTGGTCGTTATGGCAGTGCAAAAACTGCGGCTACCGTGGAGCCTTCATTCTTGAAAATGGTAATCTTGCCGAAAAGCTTCAAGAAAAATGGAAGGCCACACACTTGAAGAGATAGAATCACACTGACGAGCAGGTAAGCATCCACGCGAAATGGGCAAAAAATCAACATGGCTAATCTATTTCTACGCTATTCAGATTTAAGAATTTTTGCCAGCAGACTTTGCTTCTTTGCTCGTTTACCGCAGACGTTGAGGCGGCTTGTTCCTGAGGACGCAAATTCTTAAAGCAAGTTATCGCCATTTAAGTTGCTGAGGAATCAAGGGTTGCCTGAATATAGAAACACTGGAAAACAAAGATTCGGAGCCGCCACAGGAATATTTGCACCCATACTTGCGTTTCCCTGCATCTTGATAGCCATCGCATCCTACCCCTCCTTCAGCTGGACAAGCAATGCCTTAAGCGATTTAGGCGTAATAGCAGGCATAACTGGATTACTCTTCAATTTCGGGCTATGCGTCAGCGGGCTTTTAGCCTTAAACTTTGCAGTATTTGGCTTGTTTGCCTGCCTTGGAAAAACTTGGGTTGGCAAAATTGGAGCCGCAGTCTTTGCAGCAGCAACGATAGCGCTTATCGCTATTGGCGTTTTTAACGAGCATTATTCTGGGACGCACTATGCAGTTTCAGTAGCATTCTTCACGCTAATGCCCATATCAATGTTCATTATAACCTGCGCTTTTTTGCTTGCTCATCAGGGGCGAATGGCAATTTTCACGGTTTCAACTGGTATTACCGCAGCACTGCCTTGGATACTATTGTTTGCATTTAACTATGTTCCAAATGTGGCTATTCCAGAATTCGTGTCGGGACTTATTGTTTCAGCATGGACCATTATACTGGGCTACAAAATGTTAAAATCAAGCTAAAGTCGATTACTTTTTAATTTTCCAGCAGCATCCATGTACATTTGAGCGCAACAATAAGAAGAAAAAGAAATCGTGCACCCTTTGCTTTCCGCGTATTTTACGGCATCTTCACTGGGAAACGCAACTGCATCCACCCCAGCCTTCAACGCTAAAACGTCTGTTTCGCTGCGTATTGCACCTTTGGGTCTCATGCAACCCAAAATCAACGGAGTTTCTGGAAACATCAACCGTGCCACCGATGCGACTTTGGCTATGTCAACTGGTTTGGGCGGCGGCGCTTTCTCCATGGCTGTTCCATGTATTGGCATGAACGCTATTATTACTAAGGCAGAAGGCTTAACTCTGCTTATCATTTGGAGCGCTTCTAGTTCACCGTCTAATTTGCCCTCATTTAACCCAACGATAACGTGAGGCACAAAATTTAATCCTGATTTGTCCAAAGCCTTCAATGAGTCCGCATAATCTTCAGGGGTTACGTTCAGGTTGTAGGTTTTCTTTATCGTTTCTTTTGAACCAATAACATCGATTAATGCTGCATCAACTTCAGCGTCCATGAGCGAGACGGCAGTTTCAAGGTTTATTATGCCTGTATGAACAAAAACTGTTAAGCCGAGCTCCCGCTTAATTCTCCTAAGCGCAGGCACGAACTGGTTAAGAGGCACAGAACCATCGGGTAAACATCCGCCGCTAACGAGGCAACCTTGAGCGCCGTCCTGTTTCAGCTTGGTGCATAACTCAAACAGTTCCTTAGGCGAGAGCACTGGACGCATGGTTTCAAGCACTTTGCCCCCACAATGTTTGCAATTCAACGCGCAAGATGTACCAGTGACGGAAATGGTTGGGAAACTATTTGGGGATGAGCAGTAATATTTTGTTTTGTAGTAGGTGAAGCTTGGAGCGTAAAAGCGGATTTCTTTGGGCTTGGGCGTAAAGAAGCCTGATTCCAGTAAGCTTAAGAGTTCTTTTTCGTTTAAGTTCCAAATTGTTTCGGGAGAGAGCTGAGTCATATTTTTTCAGGCTAAGATTCCATAACCCTTTTGTGCGGATTAATTGGTGGGCCGAGCCGGATTTGAACCGGCGACCTTTCGATTATCAGTCGAACGCTCCAGCCGTGCTGAGCTACCGGCCCGCGCTTAGGGTGACACAAGTTTAATATTATGTTGGTTTATAAGAATTGTCGTAAATCTTTAATGCTACTGCATTATTGAGTTGTCAAAGGTGGGCTCGTAGCCTAGCACGGATTAAGGTGTCGGCCTTCGGACGCTTCTTAAAGCGGAAGATAGCCGGAGATCGTGGGTTCAAATCCCACCGGGCCCGCTCTCCCTTTTGGACCGAAGGACTGGAACCCATAGAGCCCCAAACAACTTCAGACTCGAATCTGATCAGGTTTATTTAACAGAATTAGAGTTAATTTTTGAAAAGATTCTGTTAATTCCTAGGGACTTAAGGTTTTTGTGGAAGGGACTGGCGTTATTTTTTGAGGCGTTTATTTAGCTCTTGTTTTTTCTTCTTTAGTGCTTTTTTTCTACATTAAAAAACAGCTTTTCTATGTTGAAAAAGCATTAATTCATGTTGAAAGTGCGGGACATTGAGCCTATGTTGAACTATGTTGAATCATATTTGAAGCATATTAGAAGCATCTAGTAGATCGGGAGGGTAGCTTGAGCACACACAAATGTCCTAAGACAAAAGCCAAGAGCTAAATATATACACAAAATTTTTGGTGCACTTGCCTTTTGGCGGAAATATTCGCTTTCGCTTACTTTTATTTAATTACATCCTTCAACAGATAATATCGGGGCGAGGCGGGCGCCTTTAGGTTGGAACTTGAGCCTTTTTTTTCCTGAATTCTTCAAGTGTTTGAGGCTTCTTTCGTCCATCAAACGCGTGATGCAGCGCCAAACCAGGACTGCGCAAAAGCATCCGCGGACCCGAATACCGCATGACCTTCTTCACTTTCTCCTTCATTTGAGGCTGATAACAGTGCACCAAACATTTGCCGCAGGTAGATTTCTCTTCTTGAAAAGGACACTTGTCCAATCGCATGAAAGCGTACGACAAAAACTCGGTGCATTCAGGACACAGCTCATTCCCTTTGGTCTCATGGTGACCCCTGCAGTATATGTGAACCATCTTGTCAATAGTTTTTTTCTCTCTCGTTATGCGCGGATGCTGCTTGCTCAATTGTAACTATCCCTTTTTCTAAAGAATATGCTGCTTTAGATGATTTGCTATTCTTCTGCCGAAGTCTTTGCATTTAGGCAGTTCTCCTTCTACCAAAGGACCAGGTATCCCATTCACTCTTATTGATAGACTTGGTGAAATTAGTTTTAGGTTAGGCAACTTCTTTTCCGCCATTTTTTCTAGTTTTTTCACTGCTCTGTCCACAGTTCTTACCCTTCCCGAATAAGTGCCGAAAACAGCCACGTTCTTTGCTTTCAGATCAAGTTCAGCCAACCTATCAACAAACTTCTTCATAGTTCTGGAAGATCTACCCATGTGATTTGGCGCGCCTAACACTATTGCGTCATAATCAGCCACTTTTCCAATGTCGATTTCCTTGACGTAGCCAATGGAGATTTCAATACCCTCAACTTCTCTTATTCCCTCCACGATGTTCTCCCCAGCAAGTTTTGTGTTGCCATACTTCGTGTCATAAACGACGAAAACTTTTACCAAAAGACTCATCTCCACATTTTAGGTTTTTCGGGATTCGATGATGCCTCGGCATTTGTCGGCGTACTGGCAGTATTCTAGGCATGCGGCTGTCTTGTCGGGGCGTTTCCATTCGGCTCCGCATTCTGGACAAACTGTTTTGTCTTCATCACTCCAAATTTCTAGGTCGCCGCCGCAAACATGACATTTAATGTAGGCTGGTTTAGGCTGCAGCAGGTCCCGCAGTCCAGGGCATGTCTGAGGGTTCTTTTCCACGGGTTTATCTTTAGAGCTCAACTATTTCGCCTCCAATTTTTATCTCATACTCTTTAACTGGAATTTGCTTGCCTGATAATTCAAGCGCCTTGTTTACTGCCCATTTTAAGCCAGTACAGCAGGGCACTTCCATATGGGCAACGGTCACGGTTGCGATGTTATTTTGTTTGAGGATTTCGGTTAGTTTTTGGGCGTATGCTCGGGCATCGTCGAATTTTGGGCAACCTATGACGACTCGTTTCCCAGACATCAGTGTGTCGTGGAAGTTTTTGAGTGCAATAGGGGCGCAGTCAGCGGCAAGTAGCAGGTTGGCATTTTCGAAGAACGGAGCCTTCGTTGGGACAAGGTTTAGTTTTACAGGCCACTGGGGCTTTTGCGATGTCGAGTTGGCTTGGATGCTTGTGGGCAACATTGAGTTTGTTTTGTTCTTGAGGTGTTCGTGCACTTCGTTTTCATCGAAGGGTTCAGCTGCACGTTCTATTATGGTTATTGCTCCTTGAGGGCATTGTCCCAAACAGGCGCCTAAACCGTCGCAGTAGACCTCTTTGATTATTTTTGCCTTGCCGTTTACTATTTGGAGGGCGCCTTCTGCACATTTGGGGATGCAGTTGCCGCATCCGTTGCAGAGGTTTTCATTTATGTTTACGATTTTTCTTTTTATCATGTTAGTTTTCTCCTTTTAGGCATTTTCCGCCTGTGGGACAGAATTTTTGAGCGTGGTTTTCGATGGCTCCAAAGATGGGGAGCATGGTTTCTTCGTTGATGGTGTAGATGTGTTTTTTGCCTTGCCGTTTGATGGCGATGAGGTTGCATTGGAGTAATGGTTTAAGGTTGTGTGAAATCATGCTTTGTTCTTGTCCGAGCGCGGTTGCAAGTTCGTTTACACTCATGGGTTTCTCCATTAGCTGTTCGAGGGCGGCGAGTCTTGTGGGGTTTGCTAGGTTGGTGAAGAATCGATAGCAGATTTTTGTTAGCCCTTTTTTCATTTCGTTCACATCTTGCCCTTAACAATCGTATGAATTATATTTCATATGAATTATTATTCATATAAACTTGCTGGTCAAAAACCGAGTTAGAAACACAGGCATGGCTTGGCTGTTGAACGCATAGAATCTTGACGAAATGAAGGATGAAAGGCGCAGGTCCAAATCCGGTTCCGACTCACTTTGGACACTGGGAGCCCTTACCCAACCTGTTTTCTAGTAGTTTCTTTAATGGGACAATTTTCTGGCTGATGGTTCCGCCATAGCCGGAGATCGTGGGTTCAAATCCCAGCGGGCCCGCCATTAATATTATAATACGCTCTAAACAAATTTAGCTTCATCTTTCAGTTCTCGTTCAAATTTTTATTACTCATACCCCTTTTTTGTCTTGCACCCTTAATCGAAAAAGAATTCTGGTCAAAGACACTGGTTTCCTAACCAGCAGGGTGATAAGCTAATCCTTAAATAAATTCGCGTCCATTCAATGTAGTGAGGCTTTTTATGACCGAAAAAAAGAACAATTTCACAACGGATTTTGGAAGAAAAGTAGACGACGACCAGAATTCTGTTACAGTCGGTGCACGTGGTCCAGTTTTGCTGCAGGATGTTCATCTAATCGAAAAGTTGGCGCATTTTAACCGAGAGCGGATACCGGAACGTATTGTTCACGCCAAAGGTGCTGGCGCAGGCGGATACTTTGAAGTTACAAATGATGTAACAAGGTATACGAAGGCAAATTTCCTTTCTGAAGTAGGTATGCGCACCGAGGTTTTTGCCAGATTCTCCACGGTGGGAGGCGAGAAGGGGTCAGCAGATGCTGAACGTGATCCTCGCGGGTTCGCAATCAAGTTTTATACCAAAGAAGGCAATTACGATCTCGTAGGTAACAACACGCCTGTCTTCTTCATCCGTGATCCCCTAAAATTTCCAGACTTCATTCACACGCAGAAACGCAATCCAGAAACTAACCTCAAAGACGCCAACATGTTTTGGGATTTCCTCTCTTTGACACCTGAATCGCTGCATCAGGTAACTATCCTTTTTTCTGACAGGGGAACACCAAAGTCTTTCCGCAACATGAACGGCTACGGCAGCCACACATTCAAATGGTACAACGAAGCAGGCGATTATTTCTGGGTTAAATACCACTTCAAAACAGACCAAGGCATCCAGAACTTAACTCGAGAAGAGGCTGAGCACATGAAAGGAGTTGACCCCGACCACGCGACTCGCGATCTTCACAACGCAATCCAAAAAGGCGAGTACCCGTCTTGGACGCTTCAGGTGCAGGTAATGCCTCCGGAAGATGCAGAAACATATCGTTTCGACATTTTCGACGTCACGAAAGTGTGGCCCCACAGTGACTATCCACCAATGGAAGTTGGTCGAATGGTACTGAACCGCAACCCTGAGAACTATTTCGCGGAAGTAGAACAAGCCGCGTTTTCCCCAGCAAACTTTGTACCAGGTATCGCTGCTTCTCCAGACAAAATGCTGCAGGGACGCTTATTCGCATATTACGACGCTCACCGCTACCGCCTCGGACCCAACTACCATCTGCTTCCAGTTAACAGGCCAAAAGGCGTAGAAATGAAGAATTACCAGCGGGACGGCTTTATGCGGTTTGACTCAAACGGTAAGGGCGCAGCCAACTATTACCCTAACAGTTTTAATGGTCCCGAACCAGACATGCAAGCTGCTGAACCAACGTTTGAAGTCGCTGGGGTCGCAGGGAGACACCGATATACCTATCCAAACGATGACTTCATTCAACCCGGAGAACTGTACCGAAAGGCTTTGACAGAGCAGGATCGAAACCACCTCATCAGCAACATTGTTTCCCACCTCCAAAACGCTAACAAAGAAATCCAAATTCGACAAACAAAACTCTTCGCCAAAGCTGATGCAGAATATGGACGCCGCGTCGCAGAAGGGTTAGGATTAGAAATAGAAAAACCCGAAATCCTTTATGCCGCAGAACACACAACTACATAACCTCTTTTCTTTTTTCAAAACTTTGACAAAACTCGTTTTTAGAATTTCTGAAAAAGGAATGAGCGGCCTCGACATAGTTCTGGTATCGACTCAGATACTGTTAATGTTAAACATTTTCAATCTGAGAATGCCTAGAGCCTAATAAAGAAGTCATGCTGCCAAGCTTTAGAAGGTCTATATTGAAGCGGCCAAACGAAGAACCAAACCAAGTGAAAGCGCTGACAGGACGCCTTGCCTATGCTCGATTCAAAGATTAGCGAGAATAATTCATTCGACTTCTTCCAACTTAGAGGCGTAAGCTTAATTTTGCCTTAATCAGGCGCTTCAGGCTTGTTTTGGAATAGGGGAGAGGAAGAATTTCAAAAAGGATGGGAAAGAGATTAGTAAGAGCACGTGATGCGTTTAATCGTGACCAACAATCTATGTCTCCTAGGATTATCGTTAAAGAGAAGGTTGCAATCTTCATTATCGCCACTGTTGTGCTATTGTTGAACTTGTTTCTCTTGCTGGATAGAATCTTCAGTTTCCTTGGATTTCTCTTGGTTTTATTGGTAATTTTTGTCGGCGCTAACGCAGCCTTCCGTTTGATTGATAGAAGACGCAAAAGCAAACAGGGAACATGATAACTCACTTACAGAAGTGAGCTATGGTTGATTACGATTCCGTTCAAAAGCGCTCAAGGTCAAATTCCAATTGCAATAAATGCGGCTTGAAACCGTTGGGTTCAAATTCCTTAGAGATCTAAACGTTTCTGTTTCGAGCTGGATTGCTTCTGGAGCTGATAATACGGGTTATGTATGGCGTGATATATGCGGGGGATGCCCTGATCCGCTGAAGTTTTGCCATTCACAACGGTGCGATCTGACAATTTTAAACAAAGTTGTAGCCTGTTTTACGCACAAGTTTTTAATAATTTCATGCAGCAAATTGTTATGTGAATCGGGTTTGTTTGCATGGATTTTGCTGAAGCAATAGAATTTTCAAAGAAATTTCCCGCCTGTCACCCTAAAGTATTCAAAGGGTTTACTGAGTGGGGGATATATGATACTGAAACTGAAGGCTATGTAGTTCTAACGGATGCAACCTTAGCCAATGAATCATTGCTCAAGCAACTGGAAGATTACGTTAAAACTCATAAATTAAGAATAGATCACGGCAAGGATTATTTGATGATTTGCACCCTCTGTTAAGCTCCTACGCGTTAAATGACCACCGAGCTACCTAATTCTTTCGTCGCTAACATGTGTCTCTCAAGAACAGCGTTAACGCACTTTCTCAAACAAAAAATTATAATATTATGCGAATTAAAATTTTATGAAATGATTAATCTTTTTTATTGTTGAATTCATTTTGTAATTCATTTTTTGGTTATTTACCGTGAAAAATCAGTAAGAAAATAAAAAATGGAGCAAATGAAAAAACTTTAAAATGATTTTTTCGCTTGATTTTATAGTCCATCTACTAAATGGGCTGTTCCGTCGGGGCAGAAGACACAATTGCCTTTTTCGACGATGAAGTAACGTCTACTGCACGATTTCATTTGGGAGCATCCGTCACAATCTCTTGATAACATTTCTTTTCCTCCTTTCGTTATTATGATTTTTAACAGGGCAAGTTGAGCGCATGTTCGCTGAACTGGTACCCACCTGTTTGCACATGTGTCTCTTGCCTCTAATAAAACCGATTAGACATGATAAAGTCTCTTTTAAACGTTATTGTGTTTGTTAAAGCAACTTTTATTATTCAAGCCTGAGGAGAAGCCAAAATTTGGTTCGCGGATAAATCGGGTTTGTACAATACCATTGGTCAATGAAAATGTTTACAAGAAGTTGAGGGCTAACCCCAAGGTTGAAGCAGGCTTCTTTAATCTTAAAGAGAAAGCATAGAAATGATGCCTGTAACTTGGCAGTTTGAATTCCTGGATGATTGGTGAGCATAGACTATTTCTTAAGGCTGATTTTCTAAGTCTAATCTAAAGAACCTAAAACTATTAACTCATCGTTTAGCAAATTAAGGTAGGGTAGGCTTGCGACATTATTTTTTGATCTGTTCAGCGTCTGTTTCATGGTTATTTTGTTGAATAGGGCTTGTTTTTAGCTGTTCTTTTACGTCACGCATGTTCATTGTTACTAGTCACTCAAGTTCATGGTTATACGTCACTGTAGCAATGGGATTAACGCCGTAGAACGCAGGTTTAATCCCGTTTAGGGCGACTAAGTGTAGAGCGCATTTCTTTACGAAAGAAACCGCTTTGAGCCTAAAAAATACTTTGGTAAACGTCAAAAGGTTTCTTTATGCATTATTTCGCCTACTGGTCTTCGACTTCTGGCTGCTGGTGCCTCGTTTGGATATCCTACTGGAATCAAAGCTACTGGCCGCATTTCTTTAGGGGCCTTAATGACTTGCCTTATTTCATCCTCTTTGAATGCTCCAATCCAGCATGAACCTAAACCAAGCGAGTGAGCGGTTAACAAGATATTTTGAATTGCAGCCGCAGTGTCCTGAAGGCAATACAGTGATTTACCACGTACACCATAGCTTTGTTCAGCGAGCTTTTCATCAGCGCAAACCACAAAAACGACTGATGCTTCTTCAAGGTCTTTTTGCCCAAAAGCCGCCATGGAAAGGTTCTGCTTCATTTTCTGCGAGATTGCAACTACAAAAGCCCACGGTTGAACGTTTCCAGCAGAAGGCGCCCACCGTGCGGCTTCAAGAAGCTTTTCAATAATGTCTTGGGGCACGTCTTGTTTTTTGAATACTCGTATGCTTCTTCTATTCTTGATAATTTCCAAAAGATCCATACCTTAGACAACTCCACAACTAAGTATTGGCTTGAATAATAAAAACAGTTTCTTTGGATAAATGCGCTTTAGCGTAAGAGTCTTAAGTTTTGTTGTCGATTAATGTTTTGGATGATGAGCAATAGAGTCACAGAGCTTACGCAGTGATAATGACTCGACGGGCGAACTGACACGTTTAAGCGGAAAACTTAATCAATAATGTAGCTGTGAAAAACTAAGCTAAAACATAAGAAATTGCGTGACATGAATCGAGGTGAACATGAAAATGGTTGAAATGAAAGTTGATACTTCAGATCTTAAAGGTGACGAAGCTAAATTAATCGAGAAGCTAGCGGATTTCCTTAAGGAGAAAACAGGCGGAGAAGTAGCGACAGACGCAAAAATCTTAACGGTGAAAGGGGAAGGCGAAGGGCTAAGCAAAAAATACGTACGCGTGACTTTGAAAAAGTTCCTGCACAAACACGAGCTCTCAGAGCTTTTCAGAGTAATAAGCCCAGAAGAGAACACACTCAAAATTAAAGAGAGAAAACTTGAAGAAGAAGATTAACAAGTCTCTTTTTCCTTGAACTTTAGTTAATTCTTTATTTTTCCCTTCCAAAATGGCATTGGTATTAATTATGACTAGAAAATATGTTTCACATTCCCTTCCTCTTTATCATTATTTTTTTAGTTATTAGCTAAGTTTTCATTGATGATAAGTTTTAAATTTGCATGCTTCATTTTTTATTGGGGAGATAATTGCCATATAAAGAATTCAATATTTTTGAGAAACCAAATAAAATTGATCAAAAAATATGGCGATTAATTGATGATAAAAAATATGCCGACTTATTGAATCGCCATGCTTTATATTTTGCTCGATCTGATCGATTAGGTGATAAGTTAGAAGGGCAAAAAACAAACCCTGAGATTATACTGACTGATAAGTACAGAAAAGAGTGGGGAGAAAGCATTCACTTAAACCAGCAATTTTTAGAACATATCAATAAATTAGATTCTGTGACTGATAAAGATCTACTCCAGCATACGTTTGTAAATTGTTGGTATATGTGTGATCAGGATTCTAGAGTTATGTGGGATGTATTCAAAAAAGATATTGCTATCCAATCAACATATCTGAAATTACGAGATAGCATTAAAGATTCTCGAGATATTTTTATTGGAAAAGTGGTGTACAGAGACATGAATAATGACGTTAATTCTATGGATAATTTTTTTCGTAGACTTGTTCGCAAAGATAAGAAGTTTGAAAACGAAAACGAACTTAGAGCAATTGTTACCAACTGGGTAGAAAATGGTAAAGTTTTCAAAACACCTTTAGATGAGGGAATATATGTTTCTGTGGATATTGAACTTCTTGTGGAAAGAGTATTTGTTTCTCCCTCAAGTAGTTTATCATTGATAGCATCTACTCAATCCATAACCAAAAAGTATGGTTTGTCGAGAAAAGTCGAGAGATCAAACATTAATAGCTAATTTCTTTTCTCTTTTTTCATAAAGATAAGTCTTAAATCTGAATAGCGTAGAAATAGCCTAAACATGGAACGTATCTAAATGAGTGAATTCCTTAGTGCCAATTGGATAGGCTTAATCGGGGCATTTACAGGAATCTCGGCTATTATCATTTCTGTTTATACATACAGAAAAGAAAAACCAAACCTAAAAGTAAGTGTAACAGACTGTCACCATAGATTTACGGTCTCAACATCTCAGATTAAGACGATTTTCTTTTTTGCTAAATTTCACATAAATAATGTTGGTGATAGAGGCACCAGAATAAATGACATAGGGCTATCGTTTAAAGTTGGTGAAAAAGAATATCATGGGAAGCAAGAGATGTTCTGGAATGTGATAGGTGAAAGCAAATGGATTGATGCTCATGACAACGCCGACATTGGGTCACAATTTCTTATTGAATATAATAGTGATGAAAAAGACCGATTAAACTGCGTTTTCACTATTTATCATACTCATAATCCATGTAAAGTAAAAGCTGTTTCTGAAAAATTTGACAAACCTTAAAATGCACAGCGTAGAAATAACCTAAACATGGCAAAAATAACTCTAAAAGAATATAGAAATGTTTACCTAATTGTTGTCCTTCTCACCGTAATATTTCAAGGAGCATATGAAGTATTTTTCTATGGCATGAAAGGTGACCCTAAAGACGCTATCATATCTTTTGCTTCGATTGGTGTTGTTCTTCTTTTTGGTGTTGCTGCATACCTAATACTTGTGGCTTTAGTGAAATTTGGAGTGATAAAGAACAATGATTCCCCAAATGATAAAAAAGAACAAGAGGGAAAAGACTCAGAAGAAAAGAAGATTTGGAAGGCAAAGAGAGAAAAACCGATTAAAGAAGTAATTGATGAAACAGATTTTGAAGAATCAAGAAGATGCTTATTGAACTCCTACCACTCATATATCCAAAACCATGTAGGCTATCTGATTGCGATTGTGGTAGGAATCCTTGGTTTGGTTTCAAGCTATGAATATTTTATCAAGATTGTAAATTTTTTCAAGATTCCTTATGGCAATTATATTTTCATATTTCTTGGGGTTCTCATATTTGGAACAGCAACAATGTATGATTTTCTAAGAATATCTTATTGGACAACTTATGCAAATGTTGCCAATGCTATCTCAATTGATAATGCGATTGATTATTTCAACAATTACAACAAAGAAGAGAACAACAAAGAAAAGAAATTAGCTTATTTCAATAAAGCTCCTAACACAGCTATAATTCAACATGCCATAATAAAACAAATCCAAAGTGATTTTAAACATTTTTCTTGGTATTATCAAAAACTTGTTTTGAGGAATATCCGACCACGACCACCAACAGAAGACTCTTCAAATAGCTAAGTTTCTTTCTATTCTGCAAAGTACATTAAGCAGTTTCTACGACCATACAATAAATAGAAACCTAGCGGAATACCTACCAACGAAATTTTACTAAATGTTTTAAGCAGTTAGAAACTTAGCAAAATAAGCAAATTCCTTATTATTTTTGGAGTGACATTTCTAAAGGCTTAACATCTCTATTGAAAACAAAATAATGAAAAGTTCGCAACGATTAAGGCTATTTTTGGTAAACTGTAAACTAACCCTTATTTCCGAATGTGTCTCGAAAAGAACATTTATCTTAAAGGATGGTCTCGGTAAAATAATTTAAGTTGTTTTTGTTGAATGATGTAACCGAAAGGCTTTATATACCAACTTTTTTAGATCTAAAATTTTGAGTATATAAATAAACATGGGAAAAATTTTAATGACGTAATTAAACTTAAAGCATGGTCTCACTAAAATCACTAAGTCTCCTTTCTTCATTAGCTCTAAGGTCTCTGTAGAGGTCTAGGTTCTTTTCCTATTGTGGTCTAAGTAAAAGCAGTACAGCCTTAATCTAGTGAATAAATCTCAATACTGAAAATATAGCTACTAACAAGTCTCTTTTTCCAGTTTCTTGACAATGAAAATAGGCTCTTTTTTCTAGAATTACGTCTAAAAAGAGGAGAGGAAGGAGGGTAGGCTAGTTTTTAGCTGGTGAAACTTGGACCTAAAAAACTATTCAAGACAGTTTGTTAATGAATTATTATCAAAAATTAAGTAAGGCGGGATAGGGTATCAATTTAGCAATCGAGTTTCTCTAGCAAAATTGAAAGCAGAGGGGGAGGAGGTAGGCTATTTGTTCAGCGGTTTAGGCAACAAAAAGAGCAGCAGGGTATCTAAAATAAAAAGAAAAAAATTAAAACTTGCAGTGCGGCTACTTTCGTTTCAGCATGTTTTCTAGAATGGGTTTGAGCTTTGCGTTTTCTGCTTGGATTTTTTCTTTGCCTAGCGCTTTCATTTGGGCGTCTATTTCTTTGATGACTTCAGCGTAGTGGATGCCTTCAGCGGCTGAAACGTATTCTACTCTGAACCGCTCTGGACTCATGCCCAGTTTTGTCAGCATGCCTTTTAGGGCGTCTGTGCGTGCTTTCATCTTGTAGTTTCCGCTGATGTAGTGACAGTCGTAGGGTAAGTGGCATGCGCCAATCATGACCATTCCTGCCCCAAGTCGCAGTGCTTCGAGGACGAATTCTCTGGCTACTCTGCCGCTGCACATGACGCGGATTGCTCGTACGCTTGGCGGGTACTCAAAGCGGCTGGTTCCTGCTAGGTCTGCTCCAGCGTAACTGCACCAGTTGCATAGGATAGCTAGGATTTTCTCTTCCGGTTTGTCTTCAAGCGCAGCTCTGATTTGAGCCATAATTTGGGCGTCAGTGAAGTGCATCTGGGTAATAGCGTGTTGTGGGCATTCAGCAACGCATGTTCCGCAGCCGTGGCAGTTGGCAGTGTTAATGTATGCTGCTTTGCCCGGTTCTGCTTTGATAGCGCCGTAGGGGCACTTGTCAACGCAGACACCGCATTTGGCTATTTTGTTTCTACATTTGGTTTCGTCAACCATTGAGATGATGGGTTCAATCTTCCACTTTTGCTTTGAGATGACTGTTGCTGCTTTTGAGGCTGCACCGCTACCTTGCGAAACACTGTAAGGAATGTCTTTTAAGCCTTGGCAGGCGCCTGCGTAGAAGACACCGTCCGTCGGCGCCTCCATCGGTTTAAGCTTGGGGTGAGACTCCATGAAGAAGCCATCTGATCCACGTGACAAGTTTAGTATGCGTGCAATGTCGGCTGAGCCTTTTTTAGCTATGGCTGCCGTTGCGAGTACAACCATGTCTGCTTCGACTTCTATTGGTTGACCAAGCAGTGAATCTTCCGAGTGAATAGTTAAATTGTGAGTTGTCGGGTCTTCGTCAATGCGACTTACCCGTCCACGGATGAAGTTTACACCTCTTTCTCTTGCGCGGTCATAGAATTCCTCGTAGCCTTTGCCTGGACTGCGTATATCCATGTAGAAAACGTAGACTTCCACGTCTTCCTTGTATTTCTCTTTAATCTGAACAACATGCTTGAGCGTGTACATGCAGCAGAAGTTGCTACAGTACGGGTACTTGTTCTTGTCTCGGCTACCGACGCATAGGATAAATGCGATTCTGTGTGGTTTCTGACCGTCTGATTGCCTGATAACTTTGCCGCCTGTTGGACCAGCTGCTAAGATGAGCCTTTCGAATTCCATGCTGGTGATGACGTTGGGGTATTTCCCGTAACCCAAAAGCGGCATATCGTATGGTAAGTAAACGTCAAAGCCTGTCGAGACGATTATTGCGCCAACGTCTATTTCGACTTCTTCAGGTTTCTGGTTGAAATCTATAGCTCGTCTGTCACCGCAAGCATCAACACATTTGAAGCATTCAATACAATAATCCATGTTAACAGCGTAAATCAGCGGCACCGTCTGGTCAAACGGGACTGAAATTGCTTTGCGTGTGCCCAAGTTCATGTCCCACTCGTTGGGGTACTCTATTGGGCAAGCATCTTTGCATTCACCGCAACCTGTGCAATCTTCAGATATGACGTAGCGTGGGTTCTTGCGGATTTTTACTTTGAAGTTGCCAATGTAACCATCAACTTTAACAAGTTCAGAGTTGGCGAAGATTGTGATGTTGGGGTGGCGACTGCAATCCACCATTTTTGGTCCTTCAATACAGATGCTGCAGTCAAGTGTTGGGAAGGTTTTGTCCAGTGCTGCCATGTGTCCGCCGATGCTCTGCGTGTTTTCCAGCATGTAAACCTTAAAGCCCATTTCAGCCAAGTCTAAGGCAGCGTTCATCCCCGCGATTCCTCCGCCGATAATGAGTGCCTTGTTGGTGACTGGCACCTCGATGGTTTGCAGAGGCATCATTAACCGCACTTTTGCTACTGCCATGCGAACGGCGTCTTTTGCACGTTCTGTGGCTTCTTGCGGAGTGCTCTGGTGGCACCATGAAGCGAACTCTCGGATGTTAGCCATCTCGAAAAGGAACGGGTTTAAACCTGCTTCTGAAACTGTGCGTCTAAATGTGGGTTCGTGCATTCTTGGTGAGCAAGCGGCAACGACGACGCGGTTGAGTTTCTGCTCTCGGATGGCTTTTCGGATTTCTTCTTGTCCCGGGTCTGCGCATGTGTAGCGGTTTTCTTTGACGAATACTACGTCGGGTATGGTTTTGGCGTATTCGACAACTTGTTTAACGTCTACTGTGCCTGCGATGTTTAAGCCGCAGTCGCAGACGAAAACGCCGACTCGTAGCTCTTCAGGTTTTGCGGTTTCTGGTTGTTTAGGTGCTTGCGGTGTGCTCATTTCACTGTCTCCTCCAAAACGAATCTTTTGGCAACTACTTTGCGCCTGTTCTCACCAGCTACGGTTCTGTATTCTTTAGCGGCATCGACCGGTGATGTTAGTCTTTCTAAGGCTTTGTTCCATGCGCCTGAATGTATGGGCGTGTGGTGTATTGTTGTGCGTTTGACTGTTAACGCTTCATCGACAGGGCAAACGTTTTTGCATGCTCCACAGTAAGTGCAGAATAACTCGTTAACATGAACTTTCTTGTCTTCCCCAAGCGTTAATGCGCCAGTAATGGGGCAAACATCAAGGCAGTCTGTGCAACCTTCAGGGCATTTCTCCCGATTAATAGCGATTACTCCTTCGAAGGCTTTTTTGACTTTTAATGCGCCTGGACTACATTTGAACTCGCATACTCTGCAAGTTGGACAGTAATCCTTTTGAATATCAAGGTTGACTTGGACGCGTTTTTTCTGGCTCGGCGATAAAGCCTCAAGGTTTTCGATTGCTTTGCCATCATAACCAATTTTAGAAATTTTTATGAGTGACAGTGGGCATGCTGTTTCGCATTCTGCGCATTCTTTCTGGCACTGGCTTGTATCCACTTTTATGTCGCGAACCAGCTGTGGGTAACTTTCTTTCGCCAAGATAGAAAGGTCATGTGCACCGTTCAAGGTAACTTTGATTGCGCCATAGGGGCAGGTGACATCGCAGATACCGCAGAAATTGCATTTTGCCAAGTCAATGTCCACTTTGGCTTTTTTGGCTTTTTCCCCTTGAATTTTAGGTTGCTTTTGTGTTTTTATGGCTTCTTTAGGGCAGGCTAAACTGCATATTTGGCAGCCAACACAGCGTTTTTTGTCAAGGGTTAACTTGTAGTTCTTAACGTGCAAGACCCATTCTAACGTTAAAGCGTCTGCTTCATCTTTCTTCAAGTTTTTTAACGGCATTTATTTTACCACCAAGAGTTCTCTACATGCGTGGTTCAAATTGGTTCAACGCCTGACAGGTTAGTTAGACTGATTGGAGTGCATCACTTTTGATATAAATATTGCTTGAAAAAATCCATAGTTACAACATGACAAAACAACAAATCAAGAACCCGAAAGATAAACAAAAAAATACGATAAACGAATGGTTGGAGCGGTCTATACCTCGATTTTATAGTCACTTTTTATGGGATAGATTCCTTGGTTTCCCCTCGTATCTCTTCCTCTAGATTTTTTGAAGAATGGAATCTATGTTCGTATATGGAATGAAGTGTTTTAAGAACGGCTATGCTGAAGAGCGCCAGGTAAACCAGGTGTGCTATTGCGAGAGTAGGCTCACTTACAAGCAACGGTACACTGAAGGGGAAGCCTATTAATGTCGGCAGTAAAACTGTGCATATAGGGATAATCAGCAATAAGTTTGACTTGTTGTCTGTAAAGAAAACCTTGTAGTCACCCGTTTTGTATAGGACAAGCATTGCCATCAAGAATAAGATTAATTCAAGAACGATGTTTATCGGGCTAAAAACACTAAGGTAAGTAAACCCAAACTTGGTTGTTGAAAAAGGCCACAGCAACTGCACATTCCCACCTATAAAGAAGTCGCCTATAAGGGAATGTGAAATTAAAGCTAGAAAATACGGTACTGCTTTTTTGCGGTAAAAAATGAAGAATGGAATAAAAGCTATAATTGCCACAACCACTGAATGTGATGGACCTCTGTGCAGTTGGGCTCCAGTCAACCAATCGAAGATTATGTCGGCATCAGGAATTATAGAAAGAACCATCAACAACGGAATATTAATTTTAACACGCAACTTCTTTGAGGAGCCCTTACCTAAGAGGTAACCCAGTGATATGTGCCCGACAGCAAACGAAGCGTTTCTCCTCCTTTAGACCAAAACATTTCGGTTTACTTAGCTATTAACTGTACGGTTATAGTCAAGTTTAGAGTGAACGTCAGCCGCAACTTAAATAGTTGACAGAATAACTGGCGAACACAATTTGCGCTAAAAATACAGTTAAGCTTAGCTTTGATGCTTTCTTGTCACAATACGTGACTTTTATTGAAGCAAGGAGCAATCAAAGAATACCCATAATGCGCATGACGACTGTAACGAAAAACCTAAACCGCACCCAATAGCAGTCATCCGTAAAAGTTGCCTGTTAACGGCAATTCTTGCAGAATAATCAGGCGACGAATACAGCAATTCAGAGGTAGTAAGAAGTATTATAGCCGTGCGCTTACAACTGGACAGCCTAAGATGCTGACGCTCTTCAAAGGAGGCTCGGCACGGTATAAACTCTGATACAAAATACCAGTTGCCTTAAAACTAACGCCGTTTTCCACGACAGACAAGTCAACCGATTTAGCCAGATTAAATGTCTCCGTTAAGCAGTGGGGTAAAATTCCCGTCAATTCTTCAATTGGGATTTTACTGAAATCTAGTTGTAACCGTTTTTCTATTTGAGCCATAATCTCAGAGCCAGGCGAAGCGACAAATACACCATGCGTTTTTTCAGACAGAAATCTGCCTGCGACTAAATCATCAACCGATGGCTATCCATCGAAGTTTTCAGAAATAAAAACAACTGGTTCTTTTAGGTTTTTGAGATATTCAGGAAGGTAAACGTCTTTAGGGAAAGCAGGAATATAGTATCCTTGCCCGTTAAATTTTAAGTCGTTAATCATCCGGTCAATTGTAGAATAAGCGAATTTTGCAGTGGCATCCAGAAGGCTACTTTCAACGTACTTTCCGCTTCTTGCGAGAGCAAAAATGGCGCCCCAAAAAGTTAACCCTAGCCCAATAAAGGCTGCAATCTGCAATCCAAAAAGCAAAGATTAAGCCAGCAGGATAATTCCTACGGCTAAAAATAATCCTGCAATCGTTGACGAGGTACTACTGTTTTTATGTACAGGTTTCAACTGACAAACCTTCCTTTTTAATGATAACTCAAAAACACGTTTTATTTTAAAAATAATATATGATTACGCTGTGTTTAAGGTTTATTAAAAATCTCAATTGATCTCGAGCAAAATTTTCTTTACATTGTTTTTCCTACACATTTTACTCATGAAAAGTAAGGGAAAATTTAAAATTTTTGAAACAACGCCTGAACCTGAAAACATTGCTTTGAAATTATCGATATCGGCTTGATTGACTGCGCCAATAAGCGGAGCACTTGCCAAGTAAACCACCATGAAAACTGCGAAGCCCATTACGAGCATAATCCAATAGGGTAAACTGAAAAAGCTGATAAACAAATAAGTTACCACTGAAGCAGCCGCTGATGAAGCAAAAATCTTGGCGGAAATACGAAAGTCCGCTTTAACTTTGTAGTTTTTCCAACACCAGTAAAGTCCCCAAGCAACATTGGGTGTGGTTGCAATGAAAGTTCCGATTATGCCGCCGATCACTGCATAAGATGGACCGCCAATTGAATAGAAATATGCTACTGAAAGGTATGCAAGCGGCAAACCGACGACAAGAGATAGAATGCTTTGTTTCATAATTTGCTTTGTTTTTCCAATGCCTGTTTGGAAAGTTCCCAAGCTAATGTTACCTACTAAAACAAGCAAGTTGACTAAGCATGAAAGCGTCAAGAATAACGGTGCATAAGGATACTTGGGTGCTGCGTTCACTACAAATAGGGATTGCATTATTCCATTTTTTGGGAATAAAGTGTTAATTAATGGTGTAGAAAGGGTTACTAAAAGCATTGTTGCAGGCACCAGAAGCATTGCAGTGTACTTGACTGAAGAAGCAAAAACCGTTTTCACCAGTTCAGGCTCTTTTTGAGGATTTAACTTGGAGAAAACAGGAAACAACGCCGTTGAAATCGGAAAAGAAATGAACGTCAGAAGAACAGAGAAGTAAGCGGCAGCATAATAGTTACCCATCAGCCAGTCTCCAGCGTAAACTGCCATTGTAAAAATGAAAACCTGCGGTAGCACACCAAACACAATGTTTGAAACCGTAAGGGGCAGCCCATAACTTAACATTGGCTTCAAAGTTAGCTTTACATCACATTTGCCAACTTTACACTTACGCAACGGCCTAAACAAATAAAAATAAACAATAAGTGCGGCAATAGCACCGCCTGCAAGAATTGAACCCATTGCAGCATATACTGCACCCAACACGCCGAAACCAAGAATAATTAAAAATGGACCAAGAGAAGTCTTAACGACAGCTTGAAAAATTTGAGTGAAACTGTTAAGCTTCATTCTTTCAAAACCAACGAAGATGCCGCCAGCTGCAGCAAGAATGGCGCCCGCAAAAATAGAAAGCGACATTATCGATATGTAAACAGTGAGGTTGGCTGAGTTACTGGGGCTAAGAATGTAAGCTAATGGTTCAGCAACAGCGAAACAAATCAGAGACAAAACAATACCGGTTATAATCTCGAAAATTATTCCTGAAAGCATGACATCATGAATTTCCGAGTCTCTTCCAGCCGCTCTTAAGCTGGCTATCTTCTGGGTTAATGCAGAGTTTACGCCCCAATCTCTAAAGAAGTTAATTATGGTTGATGGAATCAGAGCCATACCATATAGCCCAACTTCATTAACCGGTAAGAGTCCAGCTAAAATGAGGGTGCCAACAGCCATTATTACTGTAGACCCAGCCACACCGATTAATAGGTGGAAGCTTCCAGTTGCCGAAGATTTACCCATCTCTAAAGCTTTATCCATGTAGGCACCAATACCGGTTTTTTCCCGTTAAAGAAGAATCTGATTTTTATAAGCTTTGGATATTGCCTCCAAATCTCTAAGTCCATCCAGACCAGTTGGAGACGGAGCCTCATCTTTAACCAAACAATCGACAAAATATTGTAGTTCATCGAAATGCGGTTGATTAAATGAGGAAATACCCTTCGTTAACATTCGAAAGGCATTAGACATTGTACTAGAAGGCATATGCTCAACAGAAATGTTCCTAACGCTTCCTAAAAGGTCAACCCTGAGGGTGTATTCCTGCTAAAACCAGCCAACGTTGATAACGGCAACAGAACCAGAATCAAACCTTGCTAGGCACATGGCTGAATCCTCAAAATCCATGCTAAACCTATGCCCAAATTGACCTTTAACATCAACTATCTCGCCAAAGAACCATCTGAGAAGGTTAATTATATGAGACCCCAAATCCACAAGGACTCCACCGCCTGTATACTCAGTGTTAAACCACCAGTCTGGAACTGGAACAGGCGAATTCTCTACAGCCCTATGGAAGAAGGACCAGAACTTATGCAAGTTGCATGAGCATTCTCCACATCGCCAATTAACCCGTTCTCCATGTCTTCTTTAAGCTTGATGAATTTGTTGTTAAAACGCATGGGGTAACCAAGCATAAGCTTAACAGAATTACGTTCAAATTGATTGGAAACGGTTTTCCTGTGCTTCAGCAAGATTACGGGAAATAGGCATGCCCAAAAAAATATCTAAACCCTTTTCAGCAGCATAAAAAATGCTTCTTTCTTTAAGAAATTGGGCAATGAAATAATAACTGCATCTAATTTTTCGGCATGTATTAACTTGGTATAATCATCGTAAGTTTTAATATGGTATCTTTCTGCATACTTGCGGTTTTTTTTCGCTTTTATCTGCCCCAGCTACAACTTTAACACCATCAACGCGCATGGCATTAAGCATGTGAAGTTGACCCATGTGACTAAACCGATAATTGCAACTTTCAAAAATCTCACATCCAAGAAATAAAATGTATAATAACAAAACAAAATTGAGAATTATTTTTTTAGTTTATTTGACTTTTAAGCTTTCAGCTATAATCCTTATCATTATACGTAGGCCATGTCTAAGCTTAAGCTTTTTCTCCCCCAGTCTAATTCGGTAGTGAATTGGAATCTCAACAATGCGGTAACCTCTACGCTCGACAATGGAGTTCATTTCAGCCTCTACATCAAACCCTTTACTTTTAGGTTTCCAACCCTCTATAATTTCGCTCCTAACGACGCGTAAACCAGACAATGGATCATCAAGCTTAACGCCATTCATCACTGATTGGGCAAGCGCCAGCAACCGGTTACCTAAATAGAAAGGGTTTGTAAGTGACTTGCTGTTGTTGAATTGGCCTTTAAACCTGTTTCCGATAACCATGCCGACTTCTTGGTTTTGCTCTAAAATCTCAATCATTTTAGGGACGTATTCGGCAGGGTAAGTATAGTCGGCATCTGTGAAAACGATAAACGGCACTTTTGAGCTTATAGTGCGGTAACCTTGGAACATGGCGTTTCCTTTGCCTTTTCCCTCTTGCAGTAAAACGTCTGCACCCATGTTTTTCGCTATTTCAATGGTTTTGTCAACGCTGTTGCCATCAACAACTACCAAATACGGGTTGTTTAGAACTTTCTGCAGCTCGCCTAAAGTTGGCCCTATTCCTTCTTCTTCGTTTAGCGTTGCGATAACGACTGATACACTTGTGCGAATTTCAGTCATAAAAATCTTCCAAAAAACCGTAAAATAGCTCATGATTTATGCAGAGAAACAAACTTTTAAAGTCGTAAGGAATAAACATCCCGAACAATTGACAAGTGTTCTATAACCTTTCATTAAAATTCTAGATCAACCGGCAACTTCCTTCATATCTCTGCTTGTAAATTGGGTGCTCGTAGTTGTGCCATTTAATCTTAATGTTGGCTTGTGAGAACAAGCTTTCGTTAATATAGGCTTTTCCTCCAGAACCTGACAGATACGTGTCAGCCCCAATAAATTTGCACATGGATATTAATTTCTCGTTCTTTTCCTTTCCGCAATAAGGAAATTCAGATGAACGAACAATATTTACATTTATAGACAAGATTTCAGCAAACATTCTAATGAGGTGCACATTCAAGCCTATTAGTAGTTCATGATCGAAATCTATGGCTTCTTTAATTAAAGGAAAATATTTTTTGAAATAAGGCGCCTTTTCGTAATTGTGCATTATTGCACTTAAATGTTTATTTTTCCATTGGGTTCCAGATATTTTTACGTCCTTAATAGTTTGTGGGTGCCCATGGATAATGGGTACAGTTAGCCATTCCCATCCTTTCAGGGTTCTAATTTTGTTTCTGTTATGGAATCCGCCGTGTTGAAATTGTGCATCATCATAGATAACAAAAGTATCACATCTCGCAAGTTTATCGAAGAAACCAAGCCACGGCATATAGTTTGGTTGATGGCCAGCAACATTATTGGTGGTTATATTTTTCTTGGGAATCTTTTCAGCTGCAGAGATAGTGGTTATGGATATAATTGGCGACCGCTCTTACTATAGAAATTGATGTTCTGAAGAAAGCGCAAACATGATTAATGAGATGAGAAGCGGACTTTGCAACTTTGCAAATTTTATTTTTCAACAAAACTTAAATTACAAACTCAGGAAATGAAAGTAACAAATTGAAGAGAGAGGGATAAATAGTGAAACAAAAAAATATAATAATAGCAGTAGCTTTATTGGTTTTTCTGATTCTGCTGTCCTCTGCATTCATAAGCTTTCCTTTGCAGTCTGATGTGGTCTATGCTCAGCATTATCATTGGTCAACTCCTACGCATACCGCGAAACCGATCCCAAGGCCATTACCGTCGCCATCGCCTCCGCTAACTCATAGCCCAATAGCTACGCCCAATCCCGCACTAACAGTGACTCCAACACCAACTCCAACCATAACGCTTGATCCGACTCCAACGCCAACAACAAGTCCAACACCTACTTCTATCCCAACGCCTAGTCCGACTCGAAGTCCCACGCCTACACCAACTCCAACACCTACTCCAACGCCCACTCCCGCACCAACGGCGACTCCAACACCTACTCCAACGCCCACACCAAGTCCAACGGCAGGTCCCACGCCTATTTCGGTAACATCTCCTCCGCCAAACACAGATTACACAATCTATCAAGATAGCAGCGGAGCCAATCATGTAATACAAGGCACAAGCGGATCAATCCTCTACTCAAGCACAGACATAACATCAGTCTTACAAAATGCTTGGAACCGCCTCGCCTCAAGTGGGGGAGTAATTTACGTTGAAGCAGCTACTTACAACGTAGCATCGACAATACTGTTAAGCAATGGAAACAACGTGCAAATCTACGTCCAGAATGGAGCAGTCTTTTACGCTAACAACGGCTTGAACAATCCAGTGTTCCGCTTCAACTATGACAACAACTGCCAAATCATTAATGTTGAAATAAACGGTAATTCTTCAGGACAAACTACAGTCACTGGCATACTTTTAACATGGGACTGCACTGGTTTTGTTGTGGACGGAGCCACGATTTACAATAGCCTTATGGATGGAGTTGACTTTTATGGTGATACAGGGTACGGCAACAACAGCGTTATAAACAGTGTTATATATAACTGTCAATGGAACGGAATAACATTAGAGGACGCTAATGGCGATTATGCTGGGCACAACGAAGTATCACATTGTGGCGATGTTGGCATAACATCATATCGTAATAATTGCACGATTGAATATAATTATGTACATGATATGGACTTGGCAGCGCATCTTCAGTCACATTGGGGTATCGCTAATGAATGTGGTGGACATGCTACGATTAGATATAACACAATTACAAACACGTACTGTGCAATTGCTTTATCTTACGATAGTTCAGGAGGTGCTACCACTAGTCCAGGATATAACACAGCAACAAATAATATTATTACTGGTTGTCAATTTGGAATAGCAACAGACCCCAATGCTCCAAACAATACAATTTCAAACAATACGATAACTAACTGGGACGCAGCGGGAGGATGGGGAGCAGCGGTTATGTGTGCTTCTGCAAACAATGCTGTCACGGGCAACACGTTTATAATAACTAACGCGCAGTCAATATACGCTGGCGTCCTCGTCAACTCTGGAGTCACAGGCACAAGCATCACAGGCAACAACTTCATTCAATGCCCCAACCCGAAAATACTTGACCAAGGAAGCGGCACAGTCATACAAAACAACGTGGGCTATCCGTAAAAAAACTACCCCTATTTTCTTTCTTTTTCTTTGCAGTGCTCTTTTTCAGTTAAAGAAACAACTTTTTGCGAGCGATTCGATACTTCTTTCTTACTAAAAATTACGCTTTTTTACAGTAGAAAAGTTTGCGATGGTAGGACTCATAAGCATCTTAAACTTCAAAAGTTAAATGCTGGGAAATGCTGCTTCGTAACCCAGAAGACTTTTGTTTTAGCCATTGCCTGTGCTCTTTTCCAGCCTTCATTGTGAGAGTTCTTTTGTTAAAGATGTCCTTTCAGTGGGAAGCGCGCAGAGCTTGTCTTTGAGATTTGTTTGTTCTGGGTCGAAGGTGAACTCGATTCTGACAGAAGAAATTTCTAAACTTTTAGCCGAGGTTAAATCGGAAGAAATTGTCGTTAGCGCCCACTTGAGAGGGCTATACTAATAGTGACAATTGCTTTGTTGGATTGGCTTGACCTCCGGCAAACTGGCGATATTCGCTCTTTTGTCTCCGCTGATTATTTGCGTGGTCGAATGCGTTTGCGCGTATTGGTAAACCCCTCTGGCGTTTGAAAGCCAGATTTGAAGTGCGTAACATTGAGTCCGGCATTTGGAAATCTTGGTTTTCTAGAAAGTAAGCAACTTATATAAATCTACAATTCCTACTTTGACACCACTAGGCTGTGTTACCCGAGTGAGAGCATGAATTCTTCTTACATGCGATATATTTGGCGTTTCCTGCTCAAGAGTCATTTGTATTATTCTCTTCCCCATGGTTTCGATGTTTTTTTCGATATAAGAAGACATATGTCTTTTCAAAAATTCAATGTGATATTTGATGTTGGGGCAAATGAAGGTCAATCATTATATCGAATTTCGCATGCATTTCCACGAGCAGACATATACTGCTTTGAGCCGATTCGAAGTACATTTAATCAGTTAACAAATAAGACGAAAAAAATGAATCGGGTGCATTGTTTTCAAATAGCGTTCGGATCTACTATCGGAACAATACAAGTAGAGTTGCAGAATTGCTCATTAATAAACTCTCTTGCTAGAAAAACTGAGGCAAATTCTGGAAAGAACTTGAATTTTGAAACGGTTCATGTCGATACTCTTAACAGGTTTTGCGATGAGCACAATGTTAACTGCATTGATTATTTGAAGATCGACACAGAAGGATTTGACCTTGAGGTTCTGAAGGGTGGAGACAAATTGTTTTCTTCTGGTAGAGTCGCTTTTGTTCAAGTTGAAGCGGGACTAAACTTTGCCAACAAAGAACATGTTCCGTTTCAGGTGCTTAGGCAGTATCTTGAGGATAGAGCGTATGTTCTTTTCGGAGTTTATGAGCAGACTTTAGAATGGACTGGCGAACTTCGATTGAGATTTTGCAATGCTGTCTTTGTTTGGTCTCCCTGAGAAAAATTTGATGTTATTGATTTTCAAAACAATTAGAAAGATTCACCGACAGGACGATATTATAAGTGAAATAAACCTTGTCCATGAATTATAATCAGTTTACTGTACGCACTCCATAGATGCATGGTTGGTTGGATTAAAAATTAATATGAGAATTGATTTATCTCCTTTGATAAGTAAATTAAATTCAAGTACAGCTGTTATTCGTGTCTAAGCATACTTGAATTTTTTAACTTTTTTAATTTTCAAATTGGCCACAGCAGTGAGTGCTAAAACAAATTCGATTGGACGACGATACCAAATTACAGATTGTTTTTTTATGATTTCACTCCAAACGCAGCGACCGATTTGATAGGCACATTTGTAGTAACTGTATCTTTCTTTAGTCCTGTAGAATATACTCCGCTTAACTCTTCCTCTTCGCTGCATCACAAATGAATCGTCCTCAAAATAATGCATCTTACCCAAAATTTCAACTCGCTTACAAAAATCGACGTCTTCAAGAGATTGTAAATCTCTCCATCCACCAACCGACTCAACAAGCGGTCTAGGAATAAAATGAATAGTCCCGAAAGACAACGCATAACCTTCATGTTCTGAATGATAAATTTTCAAAACATCTTTCAAAGTAGGTTTCAACACGTCATCGGAATCTAAGCCTGAAATAATATAGTCACCCGTTGAATTCTCAAATGCTATCTGCCGACCTTTGCCTCTGCTTGATTTTTGTACTAATAGTCTGATTTTTCCAGCTCGTGCGTAATCTTCAAGTATTTCGCGGGAACCATCGTCGCTGCAATTATCGCATACAACTACTTCAAAACTTGAATCGATTTGGACGAAAACACTTTCCATAAATTCACGTAAAGTATCTTTCATATTATAGTGAGTGATGCAGATACTGTATTTGACCATTAAGAAACTCACTTTATAAAATCAGTTTAGTTATTATTCTGCTGTTGTTCGCTTAAACGTTTTATGTAAGGCTTAGTTATATATTTAGAGTTGTACCCTTGCTGTACCCCAAACCAAAACCCTCATTACTCTTTTCTCTCTATTTCACATGCTTTGGTTGTTCTGGAATCCAAAAATGCGAAACAACGAAGTATTTGGTTACGCAGTGCATACAAGAGTCTTCAACGCTGAGCGTCTTCGAAAAGGCATAGCTCTCCAAGAATCATCTTTCATGTTGGAAAGCACGGTAACGAAATTAGGAGCTTCTTGAAGTGCCACAGCTTGTCAGAAAGAACAGAATATGCTAATAGGATTCTCTTAATTCTTTGCCTTGGGCTAAAATTGTTGGGATTTCATGTTGGTTCAGTTGGCATGTCACTATCATTGTACTAGCCAAATCTTTTTTCAGAAAACAAAGCAAGCCTCTGCCTATTCCTTTCCATGTTCTTCTTGGTTGTTGATTTACATAAACAATTCTTGTAATTTTGAACCAAGTGGATACAAGTTGTGTTAGTGAGTTTAATGCATAAAGTCTTATGTGACGGTCATAAGGACGGTCAAACGGATCCCCCTTCAGTGGGTCTTTACCATTGATAATTGCTAATCTATTTGGGAGTGCGACTAGATTAGGTGTAGAAAGTATCAGCACTCCTTTCGGCTTAATCACTCTGGCAATTTCCTTAAGGCAACTCTCAGGTTTCGCAAGGTGTTCAATCACTTCAATACACAGTACATAGTCAAAGGTCGCATCAGAAAAAGGAAGGCTATCGGTCTCTATGTTGCAACTGTACGCGTTAACCCCCTTTGCCTTTGTTTGTTCTACAAAAGTTGAATCGCAATCTACGCCATAAACTTCAGCGCCAAATTGACGCTTAATAGCACTGGCAATAATGCCAGGACCACATCCAACGTCCAAAACAGCGCATTCAGCCATGTTAGGTGAAAGAAGCCCAAAAAGTTGAGGGATTAACCTATCTAAGCCTTCAGCATCAAAATGTTGCGAATCACCATCACCGATCATGGTTTTCAAACTCATTATCAATGCGCCTCCTTTAATAACTCATTCCAAAAAGGTGCGACTCGTCTATTAACGTTGTAATATGCATGGTACATGTGATACACCTACAGAGCAGTTGTTAGATAGAAAGAAGTAGTGAAAAAAAAGTCTGGGTTCAGGTATTAGAGTTATGTACGGTGGTTCTGGCGAATGACTTCATTGTAAACATGTTTTTCTTGAAGCTGTGTAAAGGGCTCGTTTATGTAACTTACTACTTCAATGTGAGGGCGCGGTAAAACTGGAAAAAGGAAAGCCGAAATAGCAGACTTAACATAGGCGCGCCGGCGCTGGCGCTCTAAGAATATCTCGAATCAACCGAAAGAAGATAATGTTCAACTTCTTCAGCAACCTTTTCCCATGTGTAACTGCTTTGAATTATTTTTCGGCCAACTTTTCCCAAACCTTCAAGTTTATCTTTGTTAACATATGCATATTCGATTGAATTAGCAATTTCAACAGGGTCAACAGACTGAAAATAAATACAGCACTTTTCGTCTCCTGCTACCACTCTGTTTGCATAAATATCGGTTGCCAACACAACTTTTTCCATCGCCAAGTATTCCAGAAGGTTCAAAGCGTTTTGGAATCTCCAGTAAGAATTGTTTGGCAACGGGACAATACACACATCGCTTAAACCAATAAATTTTGGAACTTCCTCATAGAGAACAGGATCATGAAGAACTACATTATTTTGAAGACTCTTTAACCGAATTAACTTTTCTAAGTCGGAAACTATAGGTCCTGTTCCGAGAAGAAGCAAAACAATTTGAGGATTTTGCTGACTAACAATTTGTATAGCCTCAATAGTTTGGGTTAGCCCTCTGGTAGGTGAAAAAGCTCCGTGGTAGAATACAATGAACTTCTTGGTTAGATCAAGCTGTTTTTTTAGCTTCGCACTTTCTTCAGGGAAATTTTGAGGCTCAAAAAGATTAAGGGACACACCATTTGTCCACACGCAAACTTTGTTTTGATCCAAACCAAATTTTCGGCATACTTCTTGTTTCATTGAAGAAGTGACAAAGGCCATTCCTTTAAAAAACCTCTTTGCCACCAAAACAGAGACATTAAATAAAAACTCTAACAAATGCCCACGAAAACCAATTACTTCAACAGGTGTGCTTCTAACATCTAAAACGAATTTTGCCTTGGAAAATCTTAAGGCGAGACGAGTTGGAATTGAACTTAGCACTGATATTTCTGGATCCATTATTACGAAATCGGGCTTACTGACCAATATGTGAATTGGTAAGAAAAAGAGTAAAACACCAGCCCAAATAAGGGGTGAAATTATTGGCACAGATCTTATCGGTATAGGAATAAGTTTTATGCGCTGGTCCGACATTTTAAAGTTACTCTTAGAAGTTATCGCTATCAGGGTAGTAGTATGCCCTCGCTCCGCAAGCGCCTTTATTATTTCCAATTCCCTTGTCTTGTGCATGTCGGTGTCCAGCGTTAGCGCACTGACAAAGCTTATTCTCATTTTCTTATGGGACAATGTTTTACCCTCTCGATGTTTGTGAAGCTAATTTAGATTGTTAACGCACCTTTCATAAGTGGACTATCTTTTAGTATCAACGGAGTTTCTCTATTCAATGAAAATATGAAATTATGAAATCCTTTGCAATCAGGGACAGTGTCTATTTCAGAAACATACTGATACCGATCATTATCACTGTCAAAAAGTATAATTTTTTTGGCTAAACTTGCTATAGTTTGCCAAGTTTTCCTTCTTTCTTCTTCAGACATGAATTCATTGTGCCGAAAAAGCCATATACATGAACGTTAAGGCACGTGTTCGTAAGAGTTATGTGAAAAAGAATTTTCAATAGTTTTTGCCAGTATACCATATAAGCTATTACTTACTACTTCTGCTTTCCTGCTTTCACTTTCATTGAAGCCATTCCTCTGCAGTTTTTCAAAAAGTTCTGCTTCATTGTATAAGCGGTTAATGTTCTCAATTAGCCTATTTTCATTTACAGCTACTAGCGCGTTTTCATTATTGACAACATAACCATCATTACTTGTCATCACAATAGGCGTTCTCATGCTCCAACAATCACCAATGAACCCCCAACCGCCTTTCACTACAGGTGTATACGCATAGTAACTGCTTGCGATTAAAGATAAGGCATCTGTCCTTGAAAGCTCCCTAACATACTCTATAGCGTTCCGGTTCTCCTTCTGAAGCCTTTTTATTATTTTCGCATGTGGTCCAGGTCCCACAACGAAGAATTCCCTTGTATTTGTCTCTTTTAAAATTCGTGGCAAAGTTTTCTCAAATTCCTGAGTGTTTTTGAAGGGATAAAGAGAACCCACATAAACCCCCCTCTCTCTTTTCCTCATAGATGGAAACCTAAAATCATCTGGTACATACGTTGGCCATGGAAGAAAATAGACCGGCTTTCCGTATTGTGATAATCTATCTAAAAATCGTTTGTCTCGAGGGTGACAAGTTATAAGAGCCGAAGCCTTTCTGCACAACCATTGCCAGAACATTGGTCCCTTTTGAATCCCAAAAATGGGCATTAATGTTCTATTAAAAATACCTAATTCAGCCTCACCTGAAAAAATCCGTCCGCCGTCTTCAACCAACAACACTATAGGTATGTCAACGTACTTCTTAATGATCAAGGCTAGCCGCATGTTTAGCTCTTGAGAACAAAAAATAAGATCTGGCTTGAGGTTTTTGATTATCTGCAAAATATCTTCTAATTTTTCATGAGGAAAAAGAAACATATTGCGAGGGCTTCTGAATAGCCTAAATACGGGAATACCGTCCATGTCCTCATAGGAAGGAAGCTGTCCAACGCCCTTCAGCTCCAAGGACTTACCTGCAATAACAGCGAGTTTCACGCCTTTTTCTTGAAGTTTTGTAAGCATGAAAGCGTTATCATTTCTCGCTTTGGTCATTCCAGGATAAATGCAAAGTACATTCAATTAACTCGCCATCATTGCCTTATATCGTGCAGACTCATCTGGAATCTTTCTTAACATCCTTAAGAAATATAGCTGAATGATAAACATCCAATGATGTATCGATGGAAAAAGTTTTGAATAGACTCAAAATTGTTGATCCTTCAAAGAATATCTCGAATCAAACCCAAAGAAGATAATGCTCTATGTCTTCGGCAACCTTCCCCTAGGTGTAACTGCTAAGAACTTTTCTTCGGCCACAGCTTCCCCAGTCCCTCGAGTTTATCCTTGTTAGCTACTGCAAATTCTTCTCCCTTGGCGATTGCCTCAGGGTTCACTGATCACAGATAAATGCAGCATTCCTGATTATGCACAACATTTCTGTGAGCAAGGAGATCAGTGGCAATGACTACCTTTTTCATAAAAAGCTTGAATTTGAAAATTCTTTATTGCACTACTCATAGTCTCCAAATCGGACTCGGGTAAATTGAAAATTTCTAACTAATTGATTTGTAAAGGTCACAGTACTGTGTTGCAGTTTTCGCCACATCATACTGTCTTATTGCAAACTTTTTTATTTTATTTTCGAAGTGTTCTACATCGATTTGTGTCGGGAAAGATTTGATTTTCTCAGACATTTCCTCAACGTTTCGAGCCAACAAACCATACTCACCCTGCTTTGTCAACTCTTCCGAGTAAGGTAGGTCAAACATAATAGGTATTTTTCCTAGACACATGCTTTCCAACAGAAGCATAGGGCACGCTTCAAACGTGCTGGGTATTACTACATAAGCCGCTCGTTTCATGTCTTTTAAGAATTCAGTTCTTGTAGTGAAGCCTTTGAGGATTATGTTGGTTAAATCGTATTTATGAATTAGCTTCTCCATTTTTCCGGCAAGCGGTCCTGATCCATGGACGACAATTTTGTAGTTGAGATGATGCTTTTTTTCTAGAAGTTGTGCTAATTTGATTAGGTTGAGAACTCCTTTGCGCCAGTAAAGGCGACCTGCCGAAAAGATTATTGGCTTATCTTTTTCTTTTTCAGATTGAACGCTTGAATATTCTTTTTCTAACTCTTCTACGTTGACTCCGTTGTGAATGTAACGCATTTTTTTCCTGTTTCCGTTTTGCATGTTTAGCAGGAGGTCATTCATTAGGGTTTCAGAGACCGCGACGGAAGCGTTGGATATTTCGAATTCTTTTTTGAAGCTATATGCCCACACTGGATAGCCCACAGCGTATGTGCGGATATCGCTTAAGCTTCCGCCTCTGGTCAATGAATAAAGACTAAGCGTTAACTCCAATTTAGGGTTCGTATGGTAGCTGACTACAGTTGGAGCTAAATCTTTAAGTTTAACAAGCGCGGGGTAGGCGACTCCGCTTTGTCCATGTATTATATCAGGGTTGATGCATCTGATAACTTCGACAAGCTTGGGAAGGTTAAAAACTTGAAACCAAAGTTGCCTTGGAGGAAAGTTTGGGTATGGGAGTCTGATAATGTTTATTCCTGATTCTGTTTGCTCTTCGTCAGCTTTGAATTTTTTAAAGCCGCTGCTTGGGACAGGATATCCCGCTATTACGGTAACTTCATTGCCCTGTCTCAGAAGCCCATGGGCAAGGTTTTCTACAAAGGTTGCGACTCCGCCAAATATGTAGGGTGGGTATTCGTGGGAGAGCAGAACTACGTGCAATCGATTTTCCTCGCGTATGTGCTTGTTTTCATCGTTCGATTTTTTTGGGAATTGTTATGCGGTTCTTCATGTTGAAGCAATTTTATCTATCAGTGATTTGCATGCGAGAAATATTTCGTAGAATGCTTTTGAGAAAAAATTAGCGTTTGTATGTTTGAGGCTTGGTCTTAACTGCCGTGACGTGCCCATACCCGTCTAAATGGGCGCGAATAAACCCAAGAAATTGCGCCGTTTTGATAAAGGGATAAAGAATTGTGAAAAAAAACACATTCTTTTTTTTAGTTACGTGATAGATCCGTTTTGAAGTGATGAATCCATACAACAAAGCGTAAGGCGGGTTATAATCCAACAGCATTTTTTGATTCTTGAATTTGTGAAAAAGGAAATGGTTTCCATAACCATACCAAATTTGGTGTTTCCATAAACTCCTTAGAGTTGTTTCCCCTTGTTTCTTCTTTAAGACTCCTACTGATACATTAGTTGCTAGAGGCCACCCTGACTCTCTTATTCTTTGCGAAATGTCTTGGTCTTCTCCCGCTCCTTTGATTTGAATATCGAATCCTCTCACTCTTTCTATTGCTTTGAGGCGAAAAATAGCGCCTCCTGTACCGATTGTTTCGGGGTTCGGCAAGTTCCAACTGGGCAGAACAAAACCTGCAATTGCTAGACTTCCAACCAATGTAGAAGATGAATTTTGAATATGAAGCCCTCTGGCCGCACCAACATTTGGGTTTTTGTCCATAAACTCTGTTTGTTTTCTTATGAAATCTTTTTGGAGTATATAGTCGTCATCAACCCATACTATGTAGTCACCTTCGGCGTTATCAACTGCCATTTGCCTCGAGGCCCCAAGACCTTTACCTTTGCTGGAGACAACTAAGGTTCGTATATCTGTTTGTTTTGCAAATTCTAGCGCAAGCGATAGAGTATTGTCGATGCTACCATTATCAACAATCACTAGCTTTAGGAATTCATGCGGATAATCTTGAGTGGCTATACTATTGAAAGCAAATTTTATTGTGCACGAGGCATTCTTAACACACAATCCTATGGTGACTTTGGTATTCATTTCAATCACACTAATGCATTGAAAAGTTTAAGCTGCACTTTCTTGATTTTGTTTATGATCTTATTTCTTCATACCTGAAGTGATTGTAGCTTAGTTAACCAAAGCTATTGACCTGCCATATGTCGCTATTGCCATTTGAATATACTTGGTTGCTAATATTTTGAAATCCCTGAATTTCAGAGGAGTTAAAGAATCCAGTGCCATTAGATATTATGCCATCCACAACATTTAGGCTACTTAAGTAGATGAAACTTTGCCCCTGAATTGCCGTATTGGACAAAGGAAGTAACCTGTTTGAAGGAATTAAGGCACAGCTAGATAGTACGTGATCCATTGACAAAGTATCAGCATAGACAAACGATGATGCATTGACGTCCTCACTTGATAACCATACTGAACTCAACGCATCCTGATTAGGGATGTAAGCAACGTAAAACTGAATCTCAATTTGAGGATTGTTCGATGCTTTCATTCTGTAGAAATCAAGGGTTGCAGAATGAATTCCCCCGTCAGTTACGTAGTTTACGAATCCCGATTGTGAAAGAAAATAAGCACTCAGGAGAACTGCTACAAGCAAAAGCACGACTTTAGTGTTTGTGCTTTTAGAGCCGTTTTTCCTCTTAAAAAAGTGGCCGATTCTCATCACCGCGCTTGCGCTATTTTCAAATAGAAACTTGCCGCCTATGACAAAACAAGGGGATAAAAATAGAAGAGTTATGGCGTAAAACCTTGTGAAGTTCAGAATTGCTGCAATGCTTGGGGCGGCAAGAGCAACCGCCAATGCTATTCCAGCAATAATAGACAATACTTTATACTGTTTAGAAAAGCCTGTTAGTTTTGTTCGTGCAATGATAACAAAAAGCCCTATTACTATGAAAAAATTAGCCATGCCGGATAGTGCCAGATTAATCCAGGATGCAGCTGTAAAAACCTGGGGAAGCCCAGTCATAGAAGCAGCACTACCAGCTGCATGACGCACCAATCCTGTAGTCAACTCGGTCAGAGTCAGTTGGATTGTACGTATGAGCGAGGACAGCAATTGACCTGAACTGAACGTATACCATAAGAATGTGATTCCAAAAAGAGATAGAACCGTTGCAACATTAAACGTTTGGTCGAATTTCGGCTTTATTTTTGATATGATGAAAATAATTGATATAAAAGCTAGAAAGAGGTATGTAATAGAGTAATGTGAAACTGCCAAAGCAGCTCCAAAAATTATCACAAGCAATCTTTTTGTTTTAGTCGGTATAGATTTTTCTAGCCAGACAAAGATTATGAGCGTTAAGAAGAATTCACCGACAATTTGCCTGTTAACGGTTGTCAGCTCGCCAAAAAAAGCGTTCAAACTAAAAACAAAGAAAAGCGCTGAAAGGAATCCAATTAGTTTGCCAGTCTGTTTTTCGTATATTCCATAGAGAGTTACGGGTACAAGCGAAAAGATGAAGGGGTACAAAATTTTGAATATTATTTCGCCTTGAAGGTTCATCAAAACAGAATAGACTTCTGGCAGCAAAGTAATGGACAGCATAGAGTTGTAAGAAAGTGCAAGATACGAGTTAGCAGCAGCATTAAGAGGACCCCAATGTTGATTAATCTGAGTTAACCTGAAAACGTAATATTCAATATTAGCATCATCGCCAATGATGCGTTTTGAGAGTAGGACATTTAGCAAGAGAATAGCAATGGAAATCGAAAAAATCAAAAGTGGGAAGAACTTGCTAGAGACAAGTTTGTTCGAGCCGACGCTTATTACACATAAAGATGCTATCATTACGCACAAAAGAAGCATGATGGGAACATTTACAAACAATGCTCCCACGATGCCAAGGAAAGGAAGAAGAACTAAGATAATCGAAACGGCTAAGACCCTTTTTGTTTCTCCATTAGTACCTTCCGAGGAAGCAAAATTCCCTGACAAATCATGCCTATATCCAGCAAAAAACATCATCAAAGTAAACGCGGACACAGCAGTCGTCAATGGAATAATCGAAAGAGGTTGTGAAAAACCCAGAATATCATACAACTCATTAACCAAGAATCCCAACGACATAGTTACAGCAACACTCAGACCTAAAGACAGCAAAACAATGCCAAGAAAGCTGATTTCCTTGAGTTTGAGAATCTTCAGAAGAACAAAACCAGGGATGAATGATAAGTAGAAAAATACTATTATGTCTCTAAAAATCGATGCATTTAGCAAAATTGCGGTAATCATTAGTAAAGTCAGAATTGGTATAGCCAACGCAGTTTTTCTCACGTTAAAAGTCAACCTCTTGAAAGTCAGCTTCTTCTAGATATCAGTGCGTAATAGTGAACTGCTAAAAACCCAGATGCGACAGTTTGATTTCGTTTCATAAGCAAGATCTTTCCGTCTTTGACAAAAGTCCGTCAACGTAAACAAAGAAATCCGTTCTAGCCGTTTTGATCACATACTTCTATTTTCAGTTTTCCAGTAAGTGCCCGAACAGCTAGAGTCCTTTGTTTTTGCGCATGAAAATTGAAGAGTTACGCATTCGTGATCAAGGGATTAGTCTTTTGGTGTGACAACTGTTCTTTTATCCAATAGTAGGTTCTTGCCATTCCTTCTTCGAGAGAGACTTGAGGTTGCCAGTTCAGAACGCGCTGGACAAGTGTCAAGTCAGCGTTTCTTCCTCTGACGCCTTGCGGAGCGGTGAGATTGTATTCTTTGCTAATTCTCTTGCCGGAAATTCTTATTGCGATGTCTGCTAGTTGATTGATTGTTACCAGTCTATCGGAGCCTATGTTTATGGGCTTATCGTAATCTGATTCCATTAACAGTACTGTGGCTTTTACAGCGTCGTCCACGTAGCAGAAAGATCTCGTTTGTTCACCGTCACCCCAAATCTCGATTATGCCTGGATCTGTGGTTTCAGCCACTTTTCTGCACAAAGCCGCAGGCGATTTTTCTCTGCCACCCTTGTAAGTTCCCTCTGGACCGTATATGTTATGGTAACGTAGAACTCGGATATCTAAGCCGTAATCGCGTTGGTAGGCTTCGCACATTTTTTCAGTAAAGAGTTTCTCCCAACCGTAAAAGTTGTCTGGGTCAGAAGGGCAAGCGTCTTCCTCTTTCAAGCCTTTTATTTTCGGATCTTTTTGGCGATACGTTGGGTAGACACATGCTGAACTAGTGAACAGGTAGCGTTTGACTTTGTTTTGCCTCGATGCTTCAAGCATAAAAGTGTTTATCAGTATGTTGTCGTGCATTACCTCAGCGCCTATCTCTGTTATGAATCCTATTCCGCCCATGTTCGCAGCTAGATTGTAAACTTTGTCTATGTTTTTTGTGGCTTCTATGCAGTTTTCTCGGTTGCGTAGATCGAGAACGAGTTTTTCTGAGCAGTACTCTTCTTTGATGTAGTCGTCGAATTTTACGTCTGCTACTCGTACAAAATGGCCTTGCTGGTAGAGACGCCTTGCGAGATGACTCCCGACGAAGCCGCCTCCACCAGTGACTAAAATTCTTTCCGTTTTCTCAACTCCATGTTTTTTCATTTTTTATTGGGTTTACTATTTTCATAACCAAGACTTGCATCTATGGCAAAATCGCATTCAAACATTAGCTGGGTAGGTACAATACACTTAAAACCAGCAAATACTACTCTCATCGCCAAAGTATTCTCTTATAGCGCACAAATTTCATCTTTCAAAAGTTTACCCATCGTCTTGTTGATTTAACAGTATCAATCTGGTCATGTTTTTTCTTTGTAAACGCTATCTCGTATAACGCTTTGAGCAGACTAATCTCGAGCTCCAGAAAATTTGTAAGAAGACGCCTGGAGAATATCAAAGAAAGCAAGTAGACTATGCCTAGGAAACTAAAAAAGATTAGTGAAAAAAATGGGTCAAAAAAAGACAATGCAACTAGAGAAACTATTCCTGCCAATATGGCCAATGGCGTAATAACGAGCATTCCAAAGTTTGCTGGTAGTGTTAGCAAACCGAATTTGCCGTATCTTGATTTAAAAGCCATGTTTCTGAATTGGAGCAGGATTTTGATCCAGTTTGCTGCTCTAATTGTCTTCTGCTTAATTCTTTCGTTTGGAGTTTTAGGCGCGTATTCGTAAAACTTAGCATCGGCATCAAGTATTGTCCTAAACCCCTTTTGTCTAACGAACAGAGCAGTGGCAGTGTCGAAGGTTGCACCGCAACCCTCAAATTCAGCAATTATGCTTTTCCTAACAGCTGAAGCCTCGCCTTTGAAATAAAACGTGGAGTCCATATTAGTCTCTGCATTTCCTACAAAATTCAAAATTTTTAGGTATAATGCTTCTGAACTTCCGACCGCTTCATCAGCATTCACAATTACGTCTCTGCCCGTTACTGCGCCAATACGTGGGTCACGAAAATGCCTGACAAGATTGCCAATTGTATTTTCGTCATGAAATGAACCAGCATCGCTCAGAACGACTACTTCACCGGTGGACGCTTTAATCCCAGCCAACATAGAAGGACTGTAACCCATGCGTTCCCTGAATTTAATTAGACGAATGTTTGAAAACTTTTCAGAATATTCTTGAATAATTTTGGAAGTGGAATCATTTGAATCATCGACAAATATTATTTCCATTTTGTCACTGGGATAGTTCGAAGCCAACAGATTTTCGATTTTCTTCGAAATAATCGACTCTTCATTATGGGTAGGAGTCACCACTGAAACTATAGGTTCAAATCCATCGTGGTCAAGATAACTAGCGTCATTTTGTTTCCGATCACGCCTGTAATAAACAAGAATTAGGCCGTATGTGCCAAAAACACAAACCGGAACAGCAAAACAAAGAATCACAAAATACTGCAACAGCTGAACAATCACCAAAAACATCTCTAGCATGTAATCAAAAATACACTATTTTGTTATGCAAAAAAATATTTTAGGTTTCAATGGTAGAAACATAAACAATTGGAAGTAAAGACAGAAAATTCAAAAAGATTTTTAATTTTTCACAATCGGTATTCAAATCCACAAATTTGAAGACAACTCAAGGGATTCTTTTTACTTCTCAAAACTTCTGTCCAAGAAATTTGAAGGTCTCAGTGGCATGTTGCTCTTTTGATACTCCTACAACCACTCCTTTAATGTTAGACAGACTTGCGATATATTCTGCAGCATCAGATAGCTTCACGTAACCAGATGCAAGTATGCTTATTGCAATCACGTTCGATTCAGGTATTCTCGCCAAAGCTTCTTCACAAGCTTCCTTTGAAGGGTTCATCTGGAAACCAACTCTGTTGAAAGTTGCGGCTATCGTTATTCCCTTAAAATCAATTTCCCAATCTTGGAACTTGTTTACAAGATAGGCAAAGTTTCGGGTTTCAAATCCTGGCTCTATTCCAAGATCTGTTGTGTATTTTATGAAGGATTTGGCGAGCCAAGATAGGTTAAGGGATAAAATCATTTCAGTAATTACTTCATGAAGCATAACAGACTTCAAGCTAAATCTCTCGCCGATGGAGGATTTTATTCTTGAAATCTCATAAAGCAGGTACGTCTTAAGGAGATCTTTGGGATCCATTGTGGCAATGCACTTCAAACCAGCACCAATTGCTCCAATGCTGCCTGAGAATACTATTTGCTTGGCCAATTTCTTGGCTAATCCAACAGTGCCCAAGTACGTTGCTAGCCTAGCATATTCGTAGGCATAAGGTACTATTGCATAGAGTTCAAGAGATTGGGTACCCACTTTTTCGCGAAGTATCCGTAAAGTTGAAAGAGTGGTCTCACTCACTGAAAACATAAAGCCATCTGCGCCATTTTCAAGTGAAGTGAGAACCAATTTGGCGGCATAATCAGAACTAGTTATCTCATTTCCCCTTGCTCTTGCCCTATCCGCGGAAAGGTGACTAATTCCATGGAAGGGATTGTCGCCCACTAGCATGAGTTTTTTCCCTTTGATAGACATTTCAAGCCACTTTCTTTACCTGATCAATAATGTAGTCAACCTTGGAAGAGGTCCTGAAGCTGGGTTCTACCTTGTCTCCATTCAATATTGACCTTATGAAAACTTCGTCCTCACGATAGTATTCGGGTTCTCCGAGTAGAAAATTCACATTATCATTAAGATCATGTCTGTACCAAGTAGATCGTTTTCCGCCAAAAGGCTCCAAGATTAAATTGTAATCATTAACCGTCAGAGTCCCATTACTTCCCCGAATGGTCAACCCAAAGTTTGGCAAACGATAATTGTCCTTGCACCATGAAATGTCAAACTCCCCTGTTAAGCCTGATTTTTTTACGTTAAATTTGGCACTGTCTTCAGAATTTTCGTCAACAACTGACTTTAACGTAGCTTTTTCAACTTCAAAGTCACCAAAAAACCATAAGGCTAAGTCTATGATATGAGAACCTAAATCACTTAGCACGCCGCCCCTTGAAAAGGTTTTTGAAGTTTGTCTACAACCTGCAAAGTCTGAGGAGTAAGCAAACCCATTAAAATCAATCAACTCGCCTAAAACGTTTTCAGCTAATAGACTTCTAGCTTTGGAAAAAATCACGCTGAACCTCTTCATATACCCTACCATGTTAACGCCTGGAGCTTTCTCTGACAAAGCGCATAGTTGATCAGCCTTATTCCAGCTTGAAGACAGAGTTTTTTCTACAAACACATTGCAGGTTATGCATTTTGAATACAAGACATTCACTATCGGAAAATGAGCAGGAATTGGTGCTGTAACAAAAGCGCAGTCTACGGCTAAATCACCAATTTTTTCAACTTCATTTACCACAACGGAGGATTTAAACAACTTTTTGGCAATTCTGCGAACCATATAACTCTTATCACATAAAGCAGCGATTTCGATCTCTGGAATTGTACTAAGAATGCTCGAATGAACAAAACCCATCTTGCCTAGGCCTATAACTGCAACTCTAAGTTTCTTCATACTACCATTCTCCAAAATGTCCTTAAACCTTAGTCTTTGTTGTTTTTGGCAGGTTTTTCAGATAGTCATTGCTCCTGCTGTTCGAAAGTTAGCCAACCACGCATAATGTCTGTCAGGGCGTCACAGTGTTTGAGGCGGTTCCTAAACTCATCCGCCAACATGAGGATCAGGAGGAATGTATCTTTCAGCATTCAAGACCGCATGCTGCTCTAGGATCTCTTAAAATTTAATGATTTAAAATCCGCGTGGCATGAATTATTGTGCCCTGATCAATAAACAATTGATTGTAGTTGTTAACGGCTATGCCTTCAGCTCTAACTTTATCATCTCTTCTTTCTCTCCAGAGCTTTTCCCATTCAATTCTTAATTCTGCAACCAATTCTTTCTGGTTTAGTAGCATACCTACGAAATCCCTCCTTGGCAGAAGCAGATAAGAAAATTTTTAGCATTAAAAATCTCTTAAAACACGGTGAGGAACGGTTCCTCAACTAATTACTGTCTTAATTGGCTTATTTAAGTTGTAAGGATAATTTGTTCTATTTTTATCTAAAAGTAACTCTTTTATTCTGTATTTTTGATTTGTTTATTATTTGCAATAGAACACAACATCTTTTTTATTAGAAGAATTTTACTTATTGGTGTCTATTGCGAGGGTATGGTCGGACAGGAACGCGGCTACATAGAAAGCTTCTTTCAGAGCTCAATTTTGAGCAAGAGAAGCAACCTTTTCAAGGACATAATCAACATCTTCATCTGTCAACCCAACATGCATCGGCAAAGTAATCGTTCTAGAAAGAACCTCCTCAGCCGTTAACAAGCTTCCATAAGAAGCAACACCAAGTTTTTTATAAACAGTTTGAAGATGGCAAGGAGGATAGAAAACATTACCAGTTTCAATGCCAAAGTCCTGAAGCAGCAACCTAGTAAACTCTTCTTTGTTAAGCTTTTCATGCAAAATCAGCGGATACTTGTAATAGCTACTTCTCCAACCAGACGGACACTTAACCGTGCGCATTGTACCGATTTTATCTAACGCCTCATTGTAGACTGCCGCAATTTTATTCCGCCGAGCAATGAACTCTTCAATCCGCTTCACCTGATAAATGCCCAAAATAGCAGAAATTTCAGGCAACACCATATGTCTCCCTAAATCCACAAAGTTGGTTTTGCCCACTCCTGAACCATAGAAACTGTACCGCTTAGCGAACTCACTAAGCGCAGCGTTATTTGTAACTAACATGCCGCCTTCACCAGTGGTTAAAACTTTCGTTGGAGTAAAAGCAAACACTGCTGCATCACCGAAAGTTCCAGCCTGCTGGCCATCAACAGTGGCACCTATAGCGTGCGTGGCATCTTCAACCAAAAAAAGCCCATGTTCCCTGCAAATTTCGATTATTTTTTTCAAGTCAGGGTTTGGAAAACCAGCAATATGAGTTAAAATAACCCCGCGTGTTTTCGCTGAAATATTTTCCAGTAAGCTTTCAGGATTCATGGAAAGTGTTTCTTCTCGGATATCTGCAAAAACCACTTTTCCACCAGCGAACACAACGCTGTTTGGCACTGAAATGAAACTGTTAGTGCAGACCACAACTTCCCCGCCATTAACATCGAAGTAGCGTAGGATAGTTTCGTAAGCACTTGAATCAGAATCAAATGCTACAGCGTTCTTAACTCCAACGTATTTGGCAACGATTTGTTCAAATATGCTTACGTTTTTGCCGTTTCTAAATTGACCTTCTTCCAAAACTTTGCGAATTTCAGGCATGAGCTGATCGAGGTCTTCTTTTGGAAAGATCGGTTTTGAAGAACGAATAATTTTCATTGGTATCACCTTTAAAACTCATATCTTACTGTGAAAAGATTCAATTTTTCATCAAGGATTGCATGCAAGATTTGCCAAGTTTTATGCTTATATAATCTATGGAAGACGAATCCAAAGCGAAATGGGGGCATCGCCCCTTTACTGATAGGTTTAACATAAAGATTGTCACCACGCTTAAGCACCGTCCAAGAATGAACTTCTTCGCCATACAACAGTTCATTAAACCAAGATGGGCATTGCACATAACCATGCTTGGAAACACGCCTTAATTCCCTAAACAGGCTCCAAGGATCGGTTAAATGTTCAATAAGGTAGTAGCTAGTCACAAAATCAAACGCTTTATCCCTAAACGGCAGAAAATAACAGCTGCATAAGATAAACGGTTTGCCTTCAGTTACCAACTTCTTCATGCTTCTATCTGGAACAGGTTCAACATGCAAGTCACATAGAACATCGGCTTCAGGGAACGGTTTCGCTCCGCAAGCTATGTCAAGGCAGTAAGGAGAACCATTCTTTTTCAAACGAGCAATCTCATTATACTTTCTTTTTCCGAATTTGAACCGGTCAAGTTCCGATTTACGGATAGGAAAACGCTGAAGCGTTACATCATATTTTTGAGAGCCAACTTTTTTTTCGTTGCTATTCATTAATATGCACTTGCTTTGAGATTTAAAATGCATTCGATAACTCGTTTATTGATGAAACAAGGGCATCGTGAATGTAATCGACGTTTTCTTTAGTTAAGCCGCAGTGCATTGGCAAGCATAGCACTTTATTCAGAACCCTCTCAGCAACCGGCAAATCACCTATTTTCGTTCCAAAATTTTCCATATAGAAAGGTTGAAGGTGACAGGGGGGATAATAAACATGCCCAGTTTCAACGCCGTACTTCTCCTTAAGCAAGGAGCCTAGTTTTTCCCTCTTAATTCCATCGGCAAGTTTGACTGGATATTTGTAATAGCTATGCCTAAAGTTTGATGGTACTTTAAAAAGTGAAATACCTTCAACATTGCTTAAGGCTTCTTCATACCACTTTGCTACCTCATTTCGTTTAATAACAAAGTCTTCAAGATGTTCAAGTTGATGTTTTCCAACCACAGCTGCCATTTCATTTAAACGCCAATTATGCCCTAACATTACCGCCTTTCTCTCAGCATCTTGACCTACCGTTCTCAAGCAGCGAGCTTGTTCAGCTAACTGGGAGTTGTTTGTAATTATCATTCCGCCTTCACAAGTAGTCATAACCTTAGTCGGATAGAAAGAGAAGCATCCTGCATCCCCAAGAGTGCCAGCCATTTTTCCATCAATCATTGCTCCATGCGCGTGTGCAGCATCTTCCAAAAGGAAAAGACCATTTTCGTTACAGAGCTCTTTGATCTCGTTAATTTGTGGGCATACAAGGCCAGCTATGTGCACTACAATTATGCCTGCAGTGTTTGGCGACAGTTTTTTTCGAACATCATCAGGATCAATGCACAGAGTGTCTGCTTTCATGTCAGCAAAAACTGGTTTGCCTCCCGCAAATAAAACCGAGTGAGGGGTTGAAACAAAAGTGTTTGTTGGAACAATGACTTCTCGGCCTGCAAGCTTAAAATATCTAAGCGCAACATCCAAAGCTGCAGTGCCAGAATTAACCGAAACAGCATATTTTATCCTGTTGTATTCAGCAAATTTTCTTTCAAATTCTTGAGCGTACGGTCCATCTGTCAATCTGCCGCTTTTCAGCACCAATTTAATCTCGTCAAGAATACTGTTCAAGCTCTCTTCTGGAAAGTAAGGAGACGAACCAGAAATATTCATTCAATTGTTTCCTCCTTTATTTCTAAACTATTTTTGGCATTTTCCGCCTGTACAAAAAAGATAATCTAAAACCGAGAGGTTAGGAACAAATCTTGCGCATGTTTGAGTATAAGTAGGATATTCAAATTCTTGAAAAATTATTTTTATTCCTTCTTCCTCAAACCGTTTTCTATCGATGTATTCCTTTCCGCCTTTTCCAGCCAGTAGCGCGTTGGCTCCGACTGCTTTGCATTGGGCAATAATTAACTCGCTTTTTTTTCCTTCAGCGCCGAGGGAAGAAGACATTATCAATGGTTTTTCTATATCTAGAAAATGCATTATTTCTTTTATAAGATGCATGTTTAGGTCAATAAGCAGGGTCCATTCGCGTTGATATGTATCTTCAAAAAAATCGCAGTAATCATGCCAATAAGGAGCTTTACAATAACTATACTTGAGCGTTAACCAATGACGACTCTCCCACTGTGGTTCTGCTTTATTGGCTATTTTAATCTCATTGATTAACAATGGCTTGTTAACATGCTCTACAGGTACACTGAGCCATCTTACGCCATCAGCCGTCATAACTTTATTTCTGCTGGTAAATCCTTGACGCTCAAATTGCACGTTATCTTCGATTATAAAAAGGTCTGAACGCCGTATTTTATCGAAAAAGCCAAGCCAAGGCAAATAGTTTGGCTGATGCCCAGCAACGATCATTTGATTAAAACAACCTATGGGAACACTGTTGTTTTTTCCACATATCTGACCACTTCAAAAGCTTCAGCGGCTGGAAGACTAACTTGGCTTCCCCTGAAAGATGCCAAGTTAACCATTGACTCGTATGTTATGTATCTTTTTGTTTTCTGTGAAAGATGGCATTTTAACGCTGTCCATTTATCGTTTACGCAGTTGGTTATGTCTACAAAGTATGTGGGGGAAAAGGCCGGGGTAACTCTTGGAGTTTCATAGGCTAATATTTTTTGGGCATTTCTAAAAGCAGACATAGATACCCAACCGACTTGGCGGTGATCTTGATGTGTATCGTTGACTGTATGGGTCAATATTGTCTCGGGCTTGTTTGCGACGAAAAAGGCTTCCAGGAAATCGATTGCTTGTTTCGAACAGGGAATCTCTGTGTCTGGGAAATCTCCGAAATATACTTCTTTCACGCCAAGCAAGGATAATGCTTCAATACTTTCCTTAGGTCTTACTTCTGGGTTTCCGCTTTGTTCTCCTTTAGACATAAAGACAGCTATCACTTTTCTTCCAAGTTTAGAAGCGGCTTTAATGGTTCCTCCGCAGCCTAGTTCTATGTCGTCGGGGTGTGCTCCTACTGCTAGAATCACGTCAGATTTCAAAACCAAAATTAAACCTTCTCAGATTTCTTTTTAGAAAAATGGTGACTGTCAATTTATGTGGTCATGTTTAGCCATAGGCTTACATAACGTTGATTATACTGGAAAGCGTTAGCTGTGTCGTTGAAAATCCATAATTCAAAGAATAAGTTTCCGTAATATCCGATTCTTTGGGAGTCCCAGGCTATGGTTGTTGTTGGGCTGACGCTTAATGAGAAACCGTTAACGATGATGTTTTGCATGTCAAGTTGATCGGTGTTATTCAGGTCAAGCTTGTACTGAAAGGAAATGTCGATTGGCAATTCTAATGCCTGGTTATTGGCCACGCAAAATGAGATATTACCCAAAGATGGCATATCACTGCTGGTATAATTGAAGCTGTCTGGTGCCGATTGTGTTTGGTTACGGAATTTGACTTCGATAAGGTAATAAGCGCAGGATCCTAAATGGTTGTCAACGTTAATGTACAGTGGGTAACTTTGCCCAACTGTAATGTTATAGGGATAAGTAGCATTGTGGTAAGCACCGAAAATCGATAATTCGGTGAAATAAGTCGTTTGCGGAACTGCCACAAGCTGCTGGATAGCGGGTGAAGCAACAAATAATGCTAAAACAACAGTGACAACTAGTAAAAGTGTTTTATACTGTTGGAGAGCCATTCAAGTCTTCCTGCCTTTTCGATTCAAATTAACCCAAACAGCTATGCCTACGCATAAGATAGCTACAGAACCTATTATCGACGAAATAGTAACCCTGAAATTTTGATTATCATTATTGTCGGCATTTTGCTGTAGGGCTGTAGCTTGGAAAATAAAGCCGTTAAGCTTGCTTTGGCTTTGGATCGCATAACTATAGGCTGAATTATAATCGTTACTTGCGTAAGCTAATTCTGCTTCGGATAGCGATCCAGCCGCGTCGTTAAGAGTAGTCATTAAAGAATCTACGTTTGCTCCTGCAGCTTGCGCTTCTTTAGCTGCGTCATAACAGCTTTTGAGGTTGTTTTGTGCTGACATTATCGCTGTTTGAGCGCTATTTTGATCGGCGAAAACTGGAGAAGCAAACAATGCAGTAGTTATAAAGAGAATCGTAGCGGTTATGAGGAAAGTCTTTAAACCTTTAATCAAGTTTGGCACCGCCAAAAATTAGACATCTATTGCTTAGTGTGCTGATTGGGATAGGAATTGTTTGACTGGGCACAAGTCTTCTAAAACTTTCTTTTTTATGGAAAAATCATAAAGGTGTTTTTCCATGTTTTTGCTACATCGAGCGTATTCTTTGTAAGCATCTAGATACTCTTGCCCTTTATAGGTTAATTTGTAGCGTTGGTTATGGTTTTCGAATGTTACAAGCGATGCCTCAATAATTTCGGTTAGATAGCGCTGCAAGACTTTGTAGCTTAAATTAGCTTGGTACATTATCTGAGTTTTTTTAGCGTCTCGACTTGCAACATTAAGGATGTCAGCTATTATATCTATTCTATCTCTATAATTACCCAAGCTGATTTCCCCTAAAAATCTCAAATAAAAATTTCTAAAACTCTAGATGTGTAGCCAGCCTCTACCATTTTTCTTTAATTGCTGCTTTTCCTTCTTTTCCTCAGAAGGCAGTTGATCTAACCTTTCTCTTTTCAATTTCTGGCTGGTAATATTAATTTTAACAAATTTTGACCATCCACCAACATGTGGGTCAGGAGGGATATATCTTTCTGCGTTCAAGATTTCGTGTTCTTCTAGGATTTCTTTAAAGTTTAAGGCTTTGAAGTCTCTTGTCGCATGGATTATTGTGCCCTTGTCGATGAACAATTGATTGTAGTCATTGACTGCTATGCCTTCAGCTCTAACTTTATCGTCTATTCTTTCGCGCCAGAGCTTTTTCCATTCAATTTTTAATTCTTCAACAAATTCTTTTTGGTTCAGAGACATTACTACGAAAATCCCTCCATGATAGAAGCGGATGAGAAAAAGGGTTTTTGGCTTGATAAAACTAGCGTGAGGACTTATTCCTCAACTAGTTTATGTCTGAGTTGGCTTATTTAAAGTGTAAGGATGAATTGTTCTATTTTTATCTAAAACTTAAGGTTTTTTTCTGTATTTTTTTTGATTTTATGTTTGGTTTTGTTATTGTTTGCTATAGAACATATCCTGTTTTTTAATAGAAGAATTTTATTTATCGGTGTCTATTGCGAAGGTGCGAGCGGTTAGGAGACGCTGGGTTCTTTACAGAAATTATGTAAATATTTTTGCTCTAATAAGGATTACCTCTGGCTTCCTTGGCATCTTGGCTATTTTGCAATGTTTAAATTATACTTTTACTATTGTGTGAGAAGGGATTATTATGGCGAGCTTAATTTTTGCTAAAGATGTCTATTCAAGTGGGTTTAACTCTGTTCAAGAAAGTGATACACTGTCTCGGTGTTTAGAAGCATTTGAAACAGGTATGCCTCCGGTTTTAGCTGTTTTAAATGATAAGGGCAAGTATGAAGGCATGATTACTCGGCGTTCGATTTTAAGGTCAAGACTTGATTCTACTGCGACCAAGGTCAGAACGTTGATGAAGGTTGCGCCCCCAGTTACTGTTGATTTTTCTCTTAGTAAAATGGCTAAGTTGATGATTGAGAGTGAGATGAGGCAGCTTCCGGTTTTTGAGAAGAATAAGCTGTTGGGGTTTGTTACTGATGAGAATATTATTCATGCGGCTGTTCTTCAAGAGTGGGGTAACAATGCAATAGAGAAAATCATGACGCGTGCGCCTCACACTATTGAGGCAAATCGTTCTGTGGGGGCGGTTCTTAGTTTAATGAGGGAGTATGGTATTTCGCATGTTCCAGTCATGGACAGCGGCAAACTTGTAGGCATGATTAGCATTCAAGATGTTTTGGAGAATATTTATTGGCCGCAGAGGCGCCAGACAACTGGAGATATAGTTGGAGAAAAAATTGAAACCCTAAGCGTGCCAGCTAAAGGCATAATGAATAGGCCGGTTATCACGGTTGAACCTCAAACGAGCTTGCGTGACACAGAGAAAATAATGCATGATCATGACATTTCCTGTTTACCAGTTACTTCAAACGAACGACTGGTTGGCATTGTAACAAAGCGTGACTTTCTTGAGCCAATTTCCCAGTTAGAAGTTGTTGAGAAGAAATTATCGGTGCAGTTCGGCGTTAAAGACGTAGATGTAAGTCCTGATCAGCAGGGATTCATGATGGAAGAATTCGATTCCTTCGCGCATAAGTACCAGGACGCTTTCCAGTTAGGAACACTTTTTGTCTACATGAAGAGTCATGGCAACACAAGCCTAAGGGGAACGCCGCTGATTCATTGTCGTTTGCAGTTTAGGACGGTGAGGGGAACTTTCTTTAGTGCAAGCGAGGGTTGGGGTGTTGAACCAACTTTTAGAGTGGCGTTAGACCGTCTTGAGCGGAGACTGTTGCGAAGCAAAGAGCTGTTAGCCTACAATCCAAGGTATGCAAGAGACTACTTGCGAAAGATCGGGTTACCACAAGAAGAAACCTAAGCTCTTCTTTTTTTTGATTGTTTTTTGACTTTTGCGTCGATGCTTTAGTGGTTTTTTGTTGTAAAAAGTGGTAGGGGGAGGGTTTTGGGTGTTTGTGTTTTGGGTTGGTTTTTTGGTTTAGCGTTTGAACCTGTTGCAGGTCAGGGTTAAAAAAGATATAAAAAGGTAGAGAAAGATACGGGAAGATGGGAAAAGGTGCATCCTACATGCCGCTAACAAAGCAGGAAACATTCAAAGCTAAACTCCAACGCCACAACCGGCTTGCGGTTCCAACACTTCTGCGGTGGCGCTACAAAATGGAGTCAGGTGAACTGCTAAAAGTCTCCGTCAAACCCCTCGAGCCAGAAAGCTACGGAGAAGAAGAGTTCCTGGCAAAAACAGCCATTGACGGACGCCTAACAGTGCCAAAACTCACCATGAAAATCCTCGAGCGCAAGGAGGAAAAGAGCTTTGCAGGCGCCATATTTGAAGCCACAATCAGCCCCGCAGGCAACCCAAACGATACTATGCCCCCACCCGAGGCAAATTCCCCAGAAAGCACCGAAACAAAACTACTCGACAAAATCAAAGAAATCCGAAAAAACCTCTAACAACATAACCTCATAACAACCCAAACCGCTTTAGACAACACCACATAGAAAAACTCAAACAACTCATCAAAAAGCTTAGGATTCGCCTAAAAAGCTGGGGATGGGCTTTTGATTTGAGGTGCGATTCCCTTCCCCGCTTAGGGTTTAAGGAAGTGGTTTGCATACTTAATTACCTTGAAAACTTCAGATCGATAAAGCTGCTTATAAAAATGAGCATCAAAAAAACAAGCAAGCCGAGCCGAACTTGAACCTTTTTGTTAATTCTTTTGTTACTATCATTATTATTCACCCGATATTTTTATGGAAGCATTTTTTCCCTTCTAATTAGTCTGCTTGACAAAATCAGCAACACAATTGACAGGCCACCTGCAACCACAGCAATAGACAAGTCAACTAGGAAGGCGATAGAAAATGGTAAGAACGAAATATAAAATGTTGGAATGATAACCACGGCGCCGATCGTCAAAGCAAGAGGACTATTGGCGCCCACTCTCTGTTTTTGTAATGAACTGAAAGCCATCATAGAAACTGTAGCTAAAGAAACGGCAGAGAAACCAAGCGCGGCGGTGAGAGCTAACAGCACTAGAGCTAAAAGTGTTGTCCCTGCAATAACGCTTGAGACGACATTGGCGGCGAATTCGGCAATGAAAAGAGTTAGTGCAAGGAAGAGCGCGGTTTTTAAGTAACTTTTAAAGATGTCGCTTTGACTCCAGCCGAGTGAAAGTAGATACTCCAAAACTCCATTGTTTTTGTCATAGACGTAAAGCAGAATAATAGATGTGGTGAATATAAGAATTCCAAGAGCCATAAACGGAACAGCAATAAGAAAAACTGCTTCAGGCGCACCTTTAGCAAGAAAGGTAATGGCGTCTGCTATGAAGGTTCCAAAGGCAGCAAAGAAAATCCCCATTCCAGAATATATTTTGCTCAAACTGAGGCTTCTTTTAGCGAAAATCAATGTATTATTTGGCAACTTGCTGTGGCTCCTTTTGTGTTTTTTCCGTTTTTTCACTGGATGACTCAAAAAGCTCTTGCAAGGGATTATCAAGCTGACGCATTTCAGTTACCAAAACCCCACTTTCAACCAATTTCTTCAACGCGAGCCCTGCTTCCTCGGGGCTAGACACATTCAAAACAAAGTAATCGCCCTCGCGTTGGGCGTCTATAATTCTTGATATGTCTGTTGAGGCTTTGATGCCTACTCGGTACTGTTTCGGTTTAATGTTTGAGATCTTATCAAACAATGTTACGGAACCGTTTTTGATTAAAATTAGGTATGTTCCAATGTCGGTTGCTTCATAGAGGTTATGGGAAGAGTACAGAATCATTTTGTCTTTACTTAGTTTTAGAATGATGTCTCGGATTTCCTTTGAAACCGCTGGGTCTAAATTCGCGGTGGGTTCATCCAGCAAGTACAAATCGCTTTCGTGAAGAAACACCTTTGCGATGGCAGCTCTCTTTTTTTGTCCCTGTGAAAGATCAGAGAACTTTTTATTTTTCAGTTGGCCAAGGTCCAGCAGATCAATCACCTCGTCAGGATTTCCGCCTTCTATATCAGAATAAAACTTTAGTGCGTCATACACAGTCATCTCTTCAGGCATTGCGTTATACTGTGAGAGATAGCTCATTCTTGTTCTCACTTCGCCTGATGTTGTTGTGTTTTCGTTATCGAGCAGGATCTTCCCGCTGTATGGCTCTAGTATGCCAGCGATTGTTCTGAACAAAGTTGTCTTGCCCGCGCCGTTAGGGCCTAAAACAACATATATTGACGGCTCTTGCAGTTTAAAGCTAATATTATGCAAGACGATTTGCCCATTATACCCCGAAGATACATCATTCAATTCCAAAGCATGCACAGCAATTTACCGCCAGTATCTTATTCTTAATCTTTAACTTACTTTGGGCATTGCCTAAGGTAATAAGATTGCGCATAAGGTACACCGCTTGGCTAATTCGATGATTCTATAAAGTAATCCAAGCACTGAACTTAGAAATTGAACTGGGGATGGGAATTGAACCCATATACAACAGCTCTGCAGTCGGTCTAATTATTGATGCCTAACGTGAAGGCTAAATAAACAGTTAGTCTGTTGCCTTTTTTCCAATTGCGTCTCAAGTTTGTCAGACAATTATTGCATAAGCGTCTTGCTGGATAAGGTTTTTATGCCCAAGTTTTCTGCTGCTTTGGCAAGTTTTATGTCGTCTGTGACTAACATCTTGTCAGATTTCTTTGCCTCTATAAGATAAGCTGTGTCATAAAATGTCAAGTTAAATTTGTACGCAGTGTCCAATACTTCGCTTCCTGTCTCATTATCAAGCGAGGCTACCTGCATACGTTCAAGAATCGAGTACATCAAATCCAATGATTTTTCAGCCTCTTCAATACTTATCCTTTTAAGCAAAAGACATTCTCTCCACAACGCATTGCCCAGCTCGTAGTACGCTAAATAAATCGTTGTGCCTTTAACTAGTTTTTCAACGGCGTCCTGTGGCAGTTCTCTAATAAGCTTGTATATGGCGTTAGAGTCAAACAGTAACTGCGACTTTGTCATCTGCTGTCCCTTGTAGCCCGAATGGATTCATTAAATTCTTCAGGTGGAATCTTTTTAAGAATTTCTGATACCTCTTTGGCGAGTTTGTTTAGGCGTTCTCTTTCCAATCGGTCTACTTCTGACTGCAAGGTTTCTCTTATCAGTTCACTTACATTTACGCCTAAGCTGGATAACTTTTTCTTAAGTTCAGCTGGAACCTTTGCGCAAACAGTTTCGTCCATTGCCACAGGTATTACCAATACAGTATAACAAACCCGTATGATAAGAAGATTCCTACTATTCATAAAAATCTAAATGAGAAAGCTTACCTGGGGATGGGAATTAACCCTCACTGATGCTCTTACGCAGCCGGTTTTTGTTTAAACAATCTTTTAGTTGGCAATCTTATGCCTCAATAAGTTATTTCACGCATCCTTTAAAAGGTAAATATACTTACTCATTTGCAGATAGAAATGAAAACACTTGAAAAGCTAAAAGAAACTTTAGCTGAACACAAGGAAGAACTCTCGAAAAAATTCAAAGTTAAAGATATTGGAATTTTTGGCTCTTACGTGAGAGAAGAGCAAACGAAAAAAAGTGATGTAGATATACTGGTTACCTTTTATGAAACAATCGACCTTTTCTCGTTTGTTGAGCTTGAAAATTATTTAAGCGATATTTTGGGAGTGAAAGTTGACCTCGTTATGAAAGAAGGCATTAAACCTCGCCTGAAAGAAAAAATTTTAAGCGAGACTGTTTACCTTTGAGAGATTTTCAGGTTTACATTGAAGATATAATTGAAGCCATTAACGCCATAGAGGAGTACACAAAAGGGCTGACTTATGATGCATTTGCTAAAGATAGAAGAACCGTTGATGCGGTAATTAGGAATTTTGAGATTATTGGTGAAGCTACTAAGCACATACCTGGAAGGATAAGACAGGAATACCCAAAGGTGCCTTGGAAAGATATGGCTGGAATGAGAGATAAATTGATACATGGATATTTTGGTGTTCAACTCGATGTTGTGTGGAAGACAATTAAAGAGCGCTTGCCCACGGTGCTACCTTTAGTTGAAGAAGCATTAACTAAAATGAAAGAAGAAACTGTACGTAGTTCCGATTAATCGGCCCCCGTTTCACAGAGCTAATGGACACCTTTTTGGATGAAGCCCTTGCTCATTTGATTTTGATGATGTAGTCTGCTTCGAAGTTTCTTGGGTTTATCTGCTTTGTTTTTCCAATCTTCAGCTCTGCTTTGCCGCTTAAGGCTTTGAATTGTTGAGCGAACCCTTCCACATAATCCATTACGCCACAGCCGTAGCAAAAGCCTCCCAAAAAAGAAACCTTAAGCATCGCAGGCGAGACGAACATAAGTTTAACCGTGACCTCTGGGCTCCTAACCCTGTTGTAGAGAAGGATGGCTTTGCGAACGAGCTCTTCCATTTCCGCCTGAGGCAAACTCATGATAAAACGCCGTTTAGAAGGGTATTCTCGAGCCGTCAAAGCCAATCTTCGAAATTCCCAGCTCGTCCTTAACTTCCCTCAATTGTGCAGCGGTGAAAACTGGGCCATCTCTGCAGACGCGGTATTTGCCGATGACGCAGCTTCCGCATAAGCCTATGCCGCAGCGCATTAGCCTCTCTAGGCTTGCTTCTATGGGCAGTTTGCGTTGTTCTGTTAATTCAAAGATTTTCTTTATCATGACTTCTGGACCGCATGTGTAGATCATGTCGAATTTTTCTCTGTCCAACAGGCTGTTTAATGGCTCAGTTACTAAGCATTGCAAGCCGTATGTGCCGTCTTCTGTTGTTGTAATCAAGCTTTTCTCATTACAGACACCGTTAAGCTCCCGAATAAAGAGCAGTTCATCTTTGGTTTTGGCGCCTTCAACGAAGGACAACCGTTCAGTTTTAGCTGAAAGCTGCTTTGCCAAAAACAGCAAAGGCGCCGTTCCCGTTCCACCGCTTACCAAGAGGACTCTGCCTCTGCTTTCAGTGAAACTGTTACCGAAAGGTCCGCGTACGCCGACGGTTTCGCCTGCCGCCATGCTGTGCAAATGCCGTGTTGCATCGCCAACCTGCTTCACCGACACGGAGACCAGCCCGTTACTTGCGTCCATTATGCTCAGCGGGATTTCATCCACGCCTGGAATCCAAAGCATCAAGAACTGCCCTGGCTTAGCTTTAGAGCATAACCTATCAGGCATGATGAAAGTTTTAACGGTTGGACTCTCAACTCTAACCTGCACGATTTCCATCGTTCTAAGCGTGTTAGCTGCGATGAGCGAGGCCGACAATTTCTCTCACACTCCCAACATGTTTCTTTCTCAAATAAACTTCCACTCCCTTAGTTATAGCTTGGAAAACCTCCGTGTCCTCCAACGCTATGGCACTGCCAACTTGAACTGCGGAAGCGCCAGCTAAGAAAAACTCAACGGCATCACGCCAATCCGTTATTCCGCCGCAGCCTATTATTGGCACATCAGGCAACTCCTCGCGAATGTCATATACGCATCGTAGGGCTACTGGCTTGATGGCTGGACCAGACAAGCCGCCTTTAATATTGCTTAAAATTGGACGCATCGTTTCAGAATCAATCGCCATCGCCTTCAGCGTGTTCACAGCGGTTAGAGCGTCTGCGCCAGACTCAACTGCTGCCCGAGCTATTGCGGCTATATCTGCAACGTTTGGAGATAGCTTCACAATTACAGGTTTACCAACTGCCGCCTTCACCATTTCAACCACTTCAGAGAGCAGTTTAGGGTTTTGACCGATTTCTGCGCCAGTTTGCTTAACATGCGGACAGGAAACATTAAGCTCGACTGCGTCGGCGCCTGCAGCAACGGCTTTTTTGGCAACTGTTGCGTATTCCTCTGCTGAGTAACCAAACACGCTAACTATAAGCGGAAGGCGCAAGATGATTTTTGAGTACTTTATTTCTTGTGCGTACAAGTCGATGCCAGGGTTCGGCAGCCCCATAGCGTTGATTAATCCGCTTTCTGCCTGAACCACCGTTGGATTCGCATAGCCAACTCTTGGTTCTATACCGATGGATTTTGTAACTACCGCTCCTGCGCCGCCCTTGGCAACGCGGTGAAGCGATTCAGCCGAGTAACCCAATATTCCAGATGCCAGAATGGTTGGGTTTTCCAGCTCCAAGCCTGCAAGGCGTGTACTTAACGGATTGCTTTCCAAACATATTCACTGTTCAATCTAGTTATTTACTTTTAAAAAGATAAAGCTTCGTTTAGCCAATTACTTCAACCCGTCAAAAAAAAGGCTAAGGTGCTATTTTGAATAGTTATAACACTTTTTATGTCTAATTTGCCACATCATTGAAGGAAGCGAGTATTTTTTGTGAAAAAAGAAAATGAGGGTTTAGGCAAACTTTGAAAGCGCCTTATTTCTTCTTTTTACCCTTTTTATCTTCTTTCTTTGGAGCCTTAGCCACTCTAATAACCTCAAAGTTACAATTGACTTCAATTTGTATTTAAAATTTGCTAAAGGCTAAACATTCTGACGCATCCACTAAAATGGTTCAAAAATAGGCGCTATAAGCAAAATAACCCTAAAATCAGGCGACTAATCTGGGGGTTTTTCCCATGCTTTTTCAGCAGTCAAAATTTACATTTATGTGTCAATATCGAAGTGTTGTTTTTGGAGAAGATTTTATGAAGCAAAATCAACGCAAGAAAAGTTGGCTTCTGAAACCACTACTTTGTAAACATCGCTCTATCTTGAATGTACTCTTTCCCTGTTCGCAGGGCGATTTCGGCTTTTGCCAATTCGCTTCCCAAGTACGCTACGTGGTCTTCTCTTGAAACCAAACCTAATTCAATAATCTTTGAGCAGATGGCTTCAGCGGTTTTGCCCTTGATTATCTTATCCGGTTTCTCCATCTTCGCATGAGAATAATGCAACGCCACGACGTATTCATTAATGCGGTCCACCACGATTGTGAATGAACCCAGTGCATCCAATTCTGTCAAATCCGATTTTTCGGCCGCAATCACCTGCACGTTTTTTTCAAACGCTTTATCATACAGTTCTTCCCGGTTCCTTTTGTCCTTAAACAACAGCAAGTCTACGCCGAGATCTTTGGGGACTGAACAACGTTTTTTTGCCAGAAACATCATCTTAGCCGCAGCAACTTCCTCGCCAACAGTTCCTTTCGCTTTGTCACTTTTTTCGGTCGCCAACAGTATGCTTGCGCCCACCTCAGATGATAAGCGCGCCAGCAAAGCATTAATGCCCACGGAATCCGCATCCATCAATTCAGTAACATTCGAAACACCAACAAACAACGGCACATTCGGGTTTCTGTCAGCGAATTGGCGAAAAGCAATAAACGATTCCAAAACGTCTGATGGCTCAAGAATCAAATCCGCTATGCATCTTGTCACGCCTAACTTCTTTGCTTGCTGAATTATTTGCTCTAGTAACTGGACGCGTTCTTCAGCTTTTTTAGGAAAATAGCCCTGGCGCTGATTTGTCGGAATAACAACCACAGCAACATTAGAGATATAGGGTGCAATCGCTTCAATGTTTCCTGCATCCGCACTCAATACGAGGTCTACGCCAGCGTGAACCGCCTCTCGAATCTCTGCTGGGTCAAGCGAATCTATGCTCACAGGCACATCCACAACCTCTTTAACCGCTTGAACAATACGTCTGGCATCTGAAGGCTTCGATTCGCCTGCAACCATACCAACATCAATAATGTCCGCGCCAGCCATGACGAAACGTTTTGCTAACCGCTGAATTGTTTCCTTATCCATTAATGGTGCATCAACGATTTCAGCCAAGACGCGCATGGGAAAGTCTCTGCCAACCGCCAAGTCCCCAATCAGCATGCTGCTAGGCTTCTTAAGCAGCGCCTCACGATTTTGCTCTGCCTTCTCTATTTCCTTCAAGGCTTTTTTCTGAAGCTTCTCTCGCAGCAAATCGCACGCGGGCACAACTGTTGAAAGCTGAACTTCTCTCAGCGAATCCAGCACCGTTGGCAAATCTGCAGCGTACCTTGGACCTTTAAAGGTCTGGACGCCGAACGCTTTTGTAATTACGGATGTGTCTCCTCGGACGAGCCCTGGCACCAAAATCACGTCAAAACCCTTAACGTCAACATCTTTTAGGCCTTTGGCGATGGTTTCAGGAGTTAACAGGGCAGCAACTGGAATCTTGAGGGCAACTATTTCGGTGTTTACGCTGCTTTCTTGTGCATAGCGTTTAACCGTGTCCTCTGCCAGCGCACCTGTAATCAAGAGAACTTTACCTGTTTTAATTGACAAGTTTTATGGTTGCTCCCTTATTGTTTGCTTTTGCAATGAAGACTTGCCCACCGACATTTTTGACCCAAGACGTAGCCGAGCTGGAGCTTTAACGTAAACCTTCAGTTTTGTTCCTCCATGAATCTATTCTTTTCATCAAATCAGCCATAACTATCGAATAGGACGAGTTTGGAGCTACTCTATTAACCACTTCATTGCAGCCTTCAATCAGTTCCAAAAGTTTGCTAACTTTTTTTTGTTCCCCTTCACCGTTTAGAAAAGCTTTCACGCGGGTTGCATGTATAATGGCTTCAAGTGTTGCGTCCATGGCGCGGCAGTGCACCTGAGGAAGTTTCCGTGTCGCCTGCACTAACTCTACGTTGCACACGACTCTGGTTTTTTCTGTGTCAATTTGCGTCATATCAGTGACTGAAACATCAATGGTTGCATCTGCAAAACGCAGTTTAGGCGCGTTAACAGCTTTTGCTTGCTCAAACCATTCTTGAGGCACTTTGCCGTCAATGTTTGCTTCTTTGAAGGCTGTTTTGTAAAAAACCTCTATGTTACTTGTTAAATTTACAATCGCACACCTGTTTGCTTTAATGTTGCTGCAGGTTGTTGACGAATTGAAAAGGTTGACGATGAGATGCTGCTCGTCCTCCATGATGACTCCCATTGGCGCCGCGTTAGGTTTCCCATCCATATTATAAGTGGAAACTATGCACTCTGCAATTACGCCTTTTAAGAAGCCTAAATCAGTTAACTTCGCCGCCAAACCAACTCACGCCACATAGAAGTTCACAAGCATTCTTTTTCGACCGAATGTAAAATTTCACAGTGACATAATAAAGCTTTGCCAACCTAACGTGCCAGTTAGGTTAAAAAGATTTGATGGCTTGTCTGGCTGTTGTTTCCAGCATGTTACTTTAAAGCTTGATTACGTTAGCTGCCATCATAATCAAAAGTATAGAAATAGCAATAATGCCAACAAGAAGTATTGCGGCTGCTATAAGCAATTTTTTGCTGTTGTTTTTTGGCTCGCGTATTTGAACTGTCCTCTCTGGAAACTCGTCAAGCATTTGAGCCGCCAAGCGACCTCTTTCCGTTAGATTATATCGTCCATCGCCCAGTTTTTCTATAAGATCGCCCAACACCTTTAGGTGGTAATTGAACCTGCCCGTGTTAGTAACTTTTGCAAGACCCATAAGTTCGACGTAGGGCAAAGGTCCTTTATCGTTAAGGCACTTTAGAATCTCTCTCCTTGTAGGGTCCTTCAGGATTTTATGAAGCCCAGAGAGCTCCACTGTCATTTGATCGTTCATCGCCTTTTCCCACGTATGAATACAGCTTTAACGATTACAAATGCTTTTTCCCACGTATGAATGCAGCTATAACAATCACAAATGCAATAATTAGGATAACAAGGGCGACAATGAGTATTTCGTAGATTGAAGTTGGGTTCTGGGTTGAGGTAGAAGAGAGTTGGTTCGGTGTTAAAGTTGGTGCAGGCGTTGGGGTTGAAATGGGGGCTGGTGTGGCTGTTGGAGATGCAGTTGGTGCAAGTGTTGAACTTGGTGTTGGCGTTGGGTTAGGTGCAAATGTCGCAGTAAGCGTGTGAGCAGCAGTAACATGGGTGAAGTTAACGGTTTGACCAGAAGGCGAAGTAACCATTAGTGGACCAGAATCCTCCGTTATACTTGCAATGTAATATCCGTTATTCGGCGTTATAGTGAAGTTCTGATTGGCACCATAATTAACCGTAGTAGTTCCAGGAGCAATCTGACCATTAGCCGACTGAGTAATAGTAATCGTGTAGGTATTAATTGAAAAGTTCACAGATACAGTTGTAGGTCCAGTAATAGTTGTACTCAAAGAAGTAACTGCGCCTTCACCGATAGTTCCGTTAACCACGACGTCAGCGACGCTGTAACCTGTATCAGGAGTAAACTCAAAGTTCTCTACTGAACCAAAGTTAACCGTCTGGGAAGCAATGTTTGAAGAACCACCAGAACCCACATTAACCGTCAGGCTGTAGGTATTAATCGCAAAGGTTGCTGAGATAGTAGTTGCTCCCTGAATGTTTTTGACAGTATAAGAGCTAACAGCGCCAACAGAAGTTCCATTCACCAAAACATTAACGACATAATAACCAGTATTCGGTGTTATGGTGAAAGTTTGACTGCCACCATAGTTAGTGCTGATGACTCCGCTCGGGGAAATAGAGCCCCCCGAGCCGGCAGTGGCATTTACAAAAGTCGGGGCTTGAGTATTCGGAGAATCTAAGAAGGGAACAAAGCTTACGTTACCTAAGTTGGAATTGTCCTTAAAATCATAGATTGTCCGGTTTATCGCTTGTGTATCAGTCGTGCCCCACCAATTGTTGATTGCCGATACATTGTAGCCTATTCCATTCAACTCGAAATTGTACTGCTGGTTATTATAGATGTTATTATTGATTATGTTTGGCTCTACTATGCCAGTGCCTTCTTGGAACCCTATAGCTATTCCGATGACATTGTCGGTTAGGGCGTTATTTTCGATAATTGGCGCTGCTGCTGTAGATCCGACATAAATTCCGCCTCCGTTCTGACTCGAATCTGTACCTAAATTGTTTGTTATCAGATTTCCCTGAATTAATGGGCTTCCCGAGGAGATGCTGATGCCGCCCGTGTTTCCGCCGATGATAGTGTTATCCAAGACTGAAGCATTTCCACTGCAATCAATACCAGAATCATAGAAGTTGGTCATGGTATTGTTTGAAATTACACCACAACTTGCGTCAACATCATAATTGGGCCTCCCACCGTTAAATGTGTCATGGTCTATTTTCGCTGGCGATTGTACGTTAACTTGGCAGGCATCGAAGTCTGCGTGTTGAATTATGCTTCCTGAATTGGCAAGTTCATTCCAGCCATTACTCACGGGAGTAAAAGTGATAGTGCCATTGTTGAATTGGATGTTATTGGCGTTTGTGCCTGTTGCTACCAATGTTCCGTTTACTTGAATGTAGTTGCCATTACCGAAGTCTATAACTGCTCCAGCTTCGATTGTCAATGTCACGCCAGTGTTAACGGTAACAGGTCCAGTAAGAGTGTAGGGGCTGTTTGCTTGTGTCCATGTGGTGTCTTTACTAATTGTGTCAGGTACGTTTGTACCGCTTTGAGCTGTACCAAATTGCACAGCACCTGCTAATGCAATGCCGCTAATAATGATGGCGATTAAACATGCGCTTAAAAATTGTTTCATTGCAGGCAACTCCATTTCATGATAAGAATATCGCACAAGCAATGGTTTAAGGTTATTTGACTAAGTATTTTATCAAAATTTTATCATAGGGGTATTTAAAAAAATTCATCTGCCCAGACATAAACCCTGAATTATGCCAAGGAAACCTAGACACAGGATAGTTGATGAATTTATAAAAAAATAGTTCTAAATGTGGGCAAGTTCGGTTAGCTGCAGGTATTCCGCATGACCCTTAACCAGGTGCAATTTTTTACATCCGCGTGGAATCTGATGCTAGAAACTCGGGAAATCATGCGAGACTAAAGTATATGGTTAACCTTGAATGAAATGACATTACTCATAGATTTTTAAGTCAAAATTTCTTAATGGATAGATTCTAACCCTAAACTAATATACTGTTTTCTCATTATGCTACCTTTAATTTCGGTGCAGTCTTTGCCAGAAAAAACATGCTCAAATCAAAGCGGCTTACCAGAGCAAATTCGTGTTTCAACAGGCACTGCTATAGTTCTTGAACTGTTAAAAGGCAAGTTAGATGCCGAGCCTACAACGGCGTACCTGATGACTTACAAGATGGGCAAGTGCACGGCTAACTGCGGTTTTTGCCCCCAAGCCAGAGGAAGCAAAAGCAACGCGGAACTGCTGTCAAGGGTTTCATGGCCAACTTTTCCAACCTCAAACGTCCTAACAGCACTTGGCACCATGTCTAGGCAGGGAAAAATTAAGCGCGTTTGCATCCAAGCCCTAAATTACCCACAAGTTTTTGTGCATCTTGAAGCGCTCGTGAAGGAAATAAAGAAACAAGCTGCGGTTCCAGTCTCGGTTTCTTGCCAACCACTTAATGCTGTCAATATTGAGCTTTTGGCAAAGGCAGGTGTTAACAGGTTAGGTGTAGCATTGGATGCGGCAACCGAAGCCTTATTCGATAAAGTTAAGGGTAAAGATGCAGGCAACTCTTACGGTTGGGAAAACCAGTTCAGCCTGTTAAGTGAAGCAATAGCGGTTTTTGGAAAGGGAAACGTGAGCACTCACCTGATTGTTGGGCTAGGCGAGACAGAAAAGGAAGCAGCCCAAATAATTCAAAAATGCGTAGACATGAGTGTTCTGCCAGCTCTTTTCGCTTTCACACCAATTCGAGGCACAAGATTGGAAAATAATTCTCCGCCGCCGCTTGAATCATACAGGCGAGTGCAGCTTATGAGGTTCTTAATGGTTAATGGTTTAGTAAGGTATGAAGATATGCATTTTGATAATGAGGACAAAATAACAAATTTCGGTATAGCAAGCCATAGGTTAAAACAGATAATTGAAGATGGAACGCCCTTTCTTACCTCCGGCTGTCCAAATTGCAATCGACCCTTTTACAATGAAAAACCAAGCGGACCAATCTACAATTACCCAAGAAAAACAAGCCGAGAAGAGATAGAAAAAATAAAAAAGCAACTGAAATTCTGTTAAGTTAGCAGCTGATCAGCTGTTTACGGGGATTATTGTTTGCTTTCTTTCGGCAATTTGGGTTTTTGTCTTGTTACCTGTTCAACTAAACGCCAGAACTCGTCCATGGTATAGCCCTTAAGCAGGTCCTTCATGAGTTTTTTCACTTGGTAATATGTCATTTGGGCTTCGCCTTTGTCTAAGCTTTCCTGCGGACCCTTAATGCGCCTGAAGAGCTCGTCCATTTGCCGTGGTGAAGCTCTGATTCCTGCTTTCTCCAAAAGCTTCTGTATGAGTGTTTGCCCAGTATTTCTGCCGACGAAAATTGTTGTTTCTCTGCCTACGATTTCAGGTGGGAAGGGCTCGAAAACTAAGGGGTGAGCCATCATTTCCTCTACGTCCTCTTCTACTTCATGGGTGAAAATGTTTTCGCCAATTATGGGCTTATGGAATTGAATGGGTAAAGCGAAGGCTTTTTCAGCTGTTTGAGCTATCCTATAAATTTTTCCTAAATCAACGCCTGTGTCAATATTGTAGAGGAGCTCTAACGCTGTTACAACTTCCTCAAAAGGAGCTATTCCAGCGCGTTCACCAAAGCCCGCGATGCATGTGTGCACGTATGATACGCCTTCTTCCACAGCAGCCAGAGTGTTTGCGGTTGCCATCCCGAAATCGTTGTGACAGTGAATTGAAAGCGCTACTTTATTTTTTACGGAATCAGGTAAACCATCTCGAACGTGCGACATTAAATAACGCATAGAAAGCGGTCTTATGAATCCAACACTGTCAGCTATCGCTAACCTTCTTGCTCCAGCGGTGGCTGCTGCTTCAAAAACTTGTAAAATATCTTCAAGCGGGGTTCTGGTGCCGTCCATGAGAACGAAGTTCACGGTTGCGCCATGCTTTTTTGCGTAATCTATGCTTTCAACTATTCTTTGTTGGGCTTGCTCTTTAGTTAATTTCAACGTGTATTGCAAGTTTAAACCATTAAAGGGTGACTCAATGGTTACTTCTTTTATACCGCATTCTAGGCAGGCGCCTACACTGTTTTTGGTTGGCTCAGCGGAAGCCGTAATCTTCACGTTTGAGAAACTTTCATTTACAATGCGTTTAACATTGCGTTTTTCATCTTCTGACAAAGCCGGGAAACCCACGTTAATCTCAGCGACGCCTGCTTCGTCCATTAACTTCGCCAGCCTAACTTGCTCAACGTAAGTTAAATAAACTGTTGGCGCTTTGATGCCTTCCCTGAAGGTTTCATCCCAAATAAACACTCGGTCGGGAAGTTTAGGCGGCAGATTCTTTCTTAAACGATTATAATTCGCAATTAGCCCTTGCGCTTCAAGCTTTTTAAATATCGTCTTTCTCATTGAGATTCAGTCCAACAATATGAGAGATAAACAGTATGTTTAATTTGCAAATTCATATATAAAAGCTACATTTTTCAGAAGCCCTAGGTCCTGTTTCAAGTGTAATTAAAAAAAGAATTTTTAGCCATTTTCTCAAAGATTTTTTCCAAAGGGTTTGGTTTGCCTTTTCTTGAAATAAGATTTAGTTGCAAAAGTTTTAAGTGTAAAAAAGAGAAATGTATTAGCCGCTGAGGGGAAACAGAAAATGAGCAGCCTAAAAGATACAATTGAAAAAATAAAAAGTTTAGAAGCTGAGAAGAAAAATCTTTTACTTGAAATTGAAGAACTCAAAAAAATGGCTGATGCAAAAGCTACTGCTTTAGAAAGTGAAATTGCCTCATTACGAGAAGAAGCTAAATCGCTAAAAATCCTGATGGGTCAAGAACAACAAGCGTAAACCAGCTTAAGTGGGTTAAACGCTCGGTTAGCTTTTACCTTGTAAATTCTGGCTACTGACTCTCAGACGATGGAGGAGTTCTTTGAAGAAGAGCATTTATAGTATTAGCCAGCGCGTTGCATGCTGCTTGTCTTGCATCTATGGATGTGTCGGTTTCAAGTTTTTCAAGTGCTTTATGCAAAGCGTCTACTCTCTCTGTAATCTCTTGTTTCTTCTTCTCATAATTGTCATGAAGCTTCTCTTGTTCAGCAGTGAAGCTCTGCAATGCTACTTCTAACCCGTTCTTTGCGGACTTTAATGCCTGTCTTGTCTGAACAAGTTTTTCTGCAGCTTTCCTCCGAGCCATCACTTTGTAAAAGCGGATTTTAATTTCTTCCTGACCTGCCACGTCATCCTCTAACTCGCGGATTTCAGTACTTAAACGCTGAACATCTGCGTTTCGCTTGAAACTTAGCTCTCTTACTTTTTCAGCATATTCTTTATCGGTTTCAACCAGAAGATGATTGTTGTCCGCTAGTTCCTTTTCTTCACCCGTGAGGTTTGTTTCTTGAAGCCTTTTTTCGGCAAGTGCACCTTCAACGTCTAAGAAAACCTGGGAACGCTCCTTAACAAATTGCTCGTCTACACTTATGGAGGGGTTTGACTCGAATTCTGAAATTATTTGGCGCAGATTAACGAGCCAATCATCGAAATATTGGCTGAAAGGTGAAAGCGCAAAAATTTGATTGCCAAGCTTGCTTAAGATGCCCAGATTTTTTTCGACAACCTCCTTTGCAGAAATCTCCGTTTCTTCTTGATAGTAGTTGCCGCCTAACCGCTGCTTTTTTTCCTTTGCTTTCTTTTCATGCGCAGACTTTGAGTATTGCCGAGCAGCGCTCCGGCGTGAACCAGTTTGAGGCTTGTAGCTCATAAACAAACCAGTGTGCGCAAGAAATATTTAAACAATGACATAATCCGCAAGCTAATTGTACTTTGTTTACTAAATGCCAGCGGCAAAATTTCAACCATACTGGGTTAAAGCCTACCTACTGACAAACCTCAGGAAATGATTTGCTCTGTTGCTGGGCGAAGAAAAAGAACTTTCAAAAAAGAAAAAGCTGAAATTTTGAAAAGCCTTTTCAGAACTTACGTAAACAGGTTAAACGCTTAGCAGAAGAAATAGGCATAAACAAGAAAATGCTCGAAGAGACATTCAGAGAAGAAATGAAAGAACCTTAATTTTTCTGTTATCCAAAACAAAATATTGGGTTGTGGGGTTTGGAGACACATTGAGGGGGAGAAGGGAGAGCGAGCAAAAATATAATTTCTCCAAACCTTTCCACCCAACCCATTGTTTTGGTTTTTGTTTTTGCCCTCCATGTTACAACGCTTTGAAAGCCTCGAACCACCTGTTATACATCGACAACATATCTAAGGAGACGCTTGGTTTTCGCTCTTCCAAGATTTGGCGGAAATCAGCCATCGTTAAAGATCTCGGCTTAGCCTCTCTATCCATTGCTTTGCCTGACTCGAAGAATTCTCCGATAAGTTTTAGCTGGGCAGATTGGCAAACATCACGTATATCGCTTCCTGAGAAGCCCTCAGAAAGCCGAGCTAACTCATGCAAGTCCACATCTGTGTCTATCTGCAGATTGCTCGAGTAAAGCTTTAGCATGCTTAATCTGGTGTTATGATCTGCTAATGGTACAAGAATTCTTTTCTGGAAGCGTCTAATAAACGCCCAATCCAAATCCCAAGGCTTATTCGTAGCGCCAATAACGTAAACATGAAGAGCCTTGCCCTTGTCAACAATGCCGTCCATTTCCTTTAGGAACTGGTTGCGGACGCGAATTTCTCCGCCGACCTCATTGGAATGCGCTCCCATTAGCGATTCTAATTCGTCAACAAACACGATGGCTGGTTTACCCTCGTTTGAGGATTTGCGAGCTGAACCAAACAATTTAGCGACGTTCTGCTCAGCTTCCCCAAGCCACTTTGACATAATAGATGCAGCATCAATAGAGTAGAAGTTAGCATCAATCTCCGTTGCAACCGCTGCCGCCAACAAAGTTTTACCGCAGCCAGGTGGACCAAAAAACAATATACCACGTGGCCAGCCTAACGGGAACAAATCAGGCCTTTGAACTGGATAAACAATGGCTTCTTTCACTGCTTTTTTGGCAGTTTCTAATCCTATGACTTCATCCCAACTTACTTTGGGTTTCTCGGTGATTATAAGTTCTTCATTATTTGGTTTTCCGCTTCCATTGCCGGTTCCATCTAATGTTGCTCCTCCACCCTGACCATCAGTGTTGCTTGCTTCATTCATTTCAGCTGATGAAACGGCTCCTTGCAATGCTTTGATTCTTTCTTGGTAAGCGATTGCTCGTTGAACGTAAACTTTATTCAAACCGTATTCGGGGTAAAGCTGCACAAGTTGCAAGAGACTCTCGATTGCTTTTTGATAGAAAGTTATGGCTCTGCCTTTTTGTCCTTGCTTATCTAAGCGTACAGCATCTAAAGCGTACCCTGTCGCTGCTTTCTCTAGTTCATTTGAGGCGCTCATTTTTTTCTTTTCCTATTCAGGCGATTTTAACTCAATTTTTATCTTGCCCTTTGTTCCCAAACTTTCAAGGGCACGCTCAATTTCTTCATTGGAAGTTTGCAGTTCACTTGAACAGCGACTTAAATCTACCTCACCATTAGTCTTGCGGACATATTCGAGAAGCACATCTTCCAAGCAAGGCTTCTCAACCTTCAATGAGAACTCTTTAATTTCAGACTTCTTGTAGGAGAATAAAGTCTTTGATGATTCCATTCCAGTTTCTTCGGAAGTTTTATGCCCAAACACCTGTGAAGAGCTAGCGGTGAGAGCAACAAGCTCCTTAATCGGTGTCTTCTCTTTCACTGGTGAAACGGCAGGTGGCTCTGGAAGAGTTTCAGCTATCTTTTGCTGCATGAAGCATGTAACTTCCTTTAGTATTTCTTCGCCGCCTTCCGTCTTCTTGCCAACCGGAATCAAATTTTCGTCAGTGGAGAGCTTTGTTGCATGAAGCGTCTCTTGGATAGCGTAATTAACGTTATCGAGTTCCGAGCTAACATCAGGTAAGACCTGAAATAGCTCTTGAGAAACATTTTGAAGCAACCGCAATGCAGGCTTCAACTCCGAAACAATGTCGCCTAGTTCTTTTATTGTTTCAAGACGGAGAATCACTCGTTCAATAGCTAACTGAACATTATATAGAAACTTTACAAGCTTTCGGACTTCAGCAAGCTCAGTAGCGCAAATCGCAGCCTTTTCCCTATTATTCTTTTTCAACGCACCCATGCAAGTTTCAAAAAGTATGCGGTCTCTTTCTTTTAATCGAAAACTCGCTTGCTCCAGCTTATTTTGCTGAACCCTAAGAGTAGTAATAGATTTGTTTGCGACTTCACGTATAGGTGGAGGGTTTTGATTAATTAGGCTTAGACTTTTGATGTCTTATCCCTCCACAGAACGATATTTTCACTTTGTTTGGCTATTATTATATGCCAGCTTTCGCGATCTCTTTAACGTAGACAACCACTGGAGGCTCGGGCAGTTTCTGGGCAACACTTACTTGTTCAGCGTAAGTTTTCGTTCTCTGTGTGGTGTCTTGCGAATCGCCTAGCAGTACGTTTGAGACTTTGCTTTTTGTCAGCTCGAAATCGGTTTTTTCTAAAGTGGCACGTTTCAGTGTTTCTTGCAGAAGTGCAAAAGCGTTCTTGTAGTTTTCTTCGTCCACTTTGCCTATTTCGTGTTCAATTTCAAGGTTAGCAATGGCATAGCTAAGCGATGATATTTCTTCTTGGCATCGTTCTATTTCTATGGCAGCTTCGTCGACAATGATTTGGGCGTCCTTCTTTAGTTGAGTTAAAACGCTAGTGAAACTATTGTGAAGTTCCTGATAGAGGTCTGGCGAGATTTTTCTTTTGTCATTTAGATCTTTTAGAGCCTGGTCTTTACGCCATATGAAAGGGATCTGGTCACAAAGGATACTTGCTTGGTTTTTAATTTTTGATATGAATGTGACTTCAGCACCATTAAATTTCAAGGTTTCCATGGGCTGTTTTGTGAATTGACCGTCTCCAAATTCGACGAATACAGCGTCAAATTTTCCGCTCGGTGTTAATGCGAAAGATGCAACTTTACCAATTATACGACCATACTCGTTTTTAATAGGTTTACCAATATAAAGAAAAAGATTGGAGTTAGACATGTTTGTTGTTTTCCTCCTATTTTAGAAACTCTGTGTTGATTTTTCTGTTTGTGAGGCTGGGGTTGATGGCATTCCTGGGGGCAGATCTGGGAACTTGTCCTTTATCTTCTGCTCTGCAACTGTTGCTGCTTCTGTGAGAATCTTTGATGCGTCCTCGTTTACTGTGTCAAAGTTTAGTGTCATTCCTGAACCTTGGCCTGCTTCGATCATGATTCCGCTTAACATGTTTCCAATTTCGCCCAGTTCGCTCTCTGCTTCTGGAAACACGCTCACTAAGCCTGCTTTGACTGAACGTAGAACTCCTACGGCTGGGCCTAAGGTTGATACTACGTCGCCTAGTTCTGATACTGTTCGTAACCTTAATGTAATTTGTTCAAGTGCAAGTTTAGCATTCATTATTAACTTTGACATTTTTCGAACTTCAGCTAACTCGTTGGCGAATACATTTGCGCGTGCGCTGTCATGCTTTGCATAAGCGTCAACTATTCTAGCGAAGATTGCTTTGTCTCTTTGGCTGAATCGGTCCGTGGCTTGATCAAGCTTCTGTACTTGAAGATCAATGCGCCTGACGGCGAAGTCTAGTCGTGGCTTCAATGGTCCTGGTGGTTTTACAGCGTCTTTAATGCGGTTTGAGAATGGTTCATCTTCCCGTTTACTTTCCCACTTTTTTGCAAAACTTTCTGACAATTTCGATTACCTCTGAAGAGAGAAATGCAGAGAACAATCTTATGCATTGTTAATATGATGGAGATATGCACGTATAGCTGTACAGCTATATGTCGCGTAAAAAGTTGCTTTAGGCTTTAAATGGAAGAGTTAAAGGCGATGTAAGCGCTAAACCGTTTAGACAGAAATGTGTAAGTTAGACTAAAAAGAAGCGCCAAGTAATGCTAAAAACAAAAAGGTGATTGAATGAATAGTAGATTGAAAATATTCGGTGTAATAGCTATTTTAGGTTTCGTAGCAGGCATTATAGTACAAATCACAGCAGTCTTTATTATCCCATGGATGGTTGCAGTTTTGCCGTTGCTCGGCGGTGCGACAAGCTACCTGATTTCGGGATTTGCTGGTGCATGCCTAACAGTTGTGCTAGTCGGTGCTTGGGCGTATATGACCGGGAAAAAAGAGCCTTTCTAAATAATAGCCTACTCTCCAGCCTCCTTTCTTTATTGAAATCTTATTTTTAACTAAAAAATAATTTCTACATCCTTCCTTTTTCATTTTGCCGTAAACCAAAGTGGGAAACTTAGAACGCAAGATAGATTTGTATGTTGTAGCAGAAAATACAGGCCCAAGCCGCTCGAATGCGCAGTAACGAACCATGAGCCTGCCGATTGAAATTAGATGTTTATGGACTCGGTAGCGGAAAAAGATGTCATTCGCCTTAAGCGTCTTCGTACCTCGATTTCCTCATCGTCCAAAATTATAGGACAGCGCACCAACTTATTTGCGTTTTCTAAAGAGTTTGAACTCATAAATTTCCACTTGATATTCAAAGCCAACCTCAATGAGTTCAGTCGCCTCTTCCCCCGTTTTTGGCTGCTTTTACAACCCATTTATCTTCGTATGTTGTTGGACGACCGGGATAAAAAATCCATATAAGAATCATTTTATATCATTCAATGGAGTGATTGGCATGGTTGATTTGAAAATAGATTCGAACAAGACAGCGTTGGTTGTTATAGATGTGCAAAAGGGCATAGTTGCACTCGACAGAAAACTTGAGCCTAACACTGCAAGCCAAGTTGTCGCAAACGTCTCAAAGCTTGTCACGAAGTTTAGGGTTGCTGGAATGCCTGTTTTCTTAGTACATGTGACATCAATCGATGGAAGAGACACGCTGCATCCCGTGACCGATCAGCAGGTTCAGTGGAGTTCAAGCCCGAGACCTGCAGATTGGACAGACTTTGTGGAAGAAATAAAGCCCACGGACAAGGACATAGTTATAGCGAAAAGGCAGTGGGGTGCTTTTTACGGAACCGAACTTGATTTGCAACTAAGACGCAGAAAAATAGAAACCATTGTCCTATGCGGAGTTTCAACCAACATAAGCGTGGAGACAACTGCCAGAGACGCATATCAACGCGGATACAACCAAGTCTTCGCCATAGACGCAATGGCCACAAACAGCAAAGACGAGCATGAAGCAACCCTAAAATACATTTTTCCAAGAATCGGACTGCTAAGGACCACAGACGAGATCCTAAAAGCCACAACAGAAAGCAGCCACAAATTTTAGCCGCGTTTCCTTTTAAACGTTCAGGAATAAAATCTCCTGCTTAGAAATTAACTCCTTAAATTCTTAAATATGGTTGTTACCGTTGCGTTAACAATCACAACTCACCTAACATTCTTTCAAGGATGAGGCTATGTTTAAAAAAATTGATGTAAGTAGATAAATATACGGTTGCCATATCTTGAGAAGCAATGAAAAGGCAAACATAGGTTTAAGGCTGGTATAATTGTACAAAAGGCTACTCTGGAGCTGATTAAATGAAGTACATACTCGTTGTTGGAGATGGAATGGCTGATTACCCTGTTCCTGAATTGGGAAACAAGACTCCTCTTCAAGCAGCATACAAACCAAACATGGATTCAATAGCAGCCAAAGGCCAAAGCGGCCTCATCAAAACAGTTCCTGACGAGTTAAGCCCAGGCTCAGAAACTGCGATATGTTCACTGCTGGGGTACGATCCAAGAAAGTATTGCACGGGCAGAGGTCCGCTTGAAGCGCCTTCCAGAGGCATAAGGCTAGGGGAAAATGATGCAGCGTACAGGTGTAATTTGATAACAGAGAAGGATGGAGTTATCGTTGATTATTCCGCGGGTCACATAACAACTGAAGAATCAAGCAAATTAATAGCATCGATAAATAAAGCGTTTGGAAAATTAGGCAAAATCGAATTCTATCCAGGCCTTGACTACAGGCACTTTCTGATACTGCGAAACATCCCAAAGCCAGAGCTTATCCAATGCACCCCACCGCATGACGCTATCGGAGTAAATGTTTCAGCGGTGTTACCAAAAGCCAAGTCGGCAGAAGCCGAAAAAACAGCACGATTGCTCAGAGAGCTAATTAATCGTTCCGGAGGCATTCTGCGGACTCACCCCGTAAACATTGCCCGTGAAAAAGCAGGCAAGAGACCTGGCAACCTGATTTGGCCGTGGGGAGGCGGCAAAAAACCGTCTATGCCGACGTTGAGAGAAAAGTACGGTTTGAAAGCTGCAGTCATATCTGCGGTTGATTTGGTGAAGGGAATCGGCACTTACGCCGGAATGGAAATAATCAACGTTCCCGGAGCAACGGGTTTGTATAATACTAACTATGAGGGCAAAGCAGATGCTGCGCTGAAAGCTCTTGAGGATAATGATTTGGTTTTTGTTCATGTTGAGGCACCTGACGAAGCGGGGCACGTTAGGAATTACGCGCTAAAAGTTAAAACGATTGAGGACTTAGACAAGAGGCTGCTAGGCAGAATTCTCGACGGCTTAACGGAGCCTTATGCGATTGCGATATCGCCTGATCATCCCACGCCAATTAGGATCGGAACGCATTCAAGAGACCCCGTGCCTTTCGCTATTAAATCGCCGTTTTTGAAGCCTGACGGCGTTAAAAAGTTTGATGAGTTTTCTGCAAGAAATGGGGCATTCGGTCTAGTGGAACATGACTACCTTATTTCGCTTCTTATCTCTTCATCTAAACGGTAATTTGTAAAAGAGAATTTTGCTTAATTGCTATTTTCTAAACAGTCTGTTCCGAGTCGATGTCTTTTATTCGTTTATTGATGACTTTTTGGACGTCAGGGTCTTCTTCCCTGTGCTTTGCTTCAACCAAAAGGTCTTTTGCTACAGGAAGGCTTTTTCCGCCAAAAATTTTAGCAAAGTTGCTTGAACGTTTTTCAAGTAAGCGGAGGTATTGAGGCAGAACGCAGACGAAGTTTAATGGGTAACGTTTGCCTTTGTCTAAGTCAACTACGACCAGTTTGATGCAACTGTCAAGTCTTTGATTCCCCCTCTTGACTGCGTAGAGTTTTAAGTTCAACTTCCCCCACCAACCGATAACTTGTCAAGTTTATGCTAACTATAGGTTCAACTCTTCGTTATATCTTCCTTAGAGCTCAAGTCATATTAACCTTGTTGAGAAACAGAATGAACCTTTTTGTTAATTTGATACAAAAGAAACAGGAATAATAGAATACACATTCAAATGTATTTCAGGGCAAATCAGCCTAATTTAACTTGATTTTGAGGTATGGTAAACAGGCGGTCAGAGCGTTGCAGGTGAAAGGTGTTGGTCCTGAAACGGCTTCCAGGATTTTGGGGAAGATGCATCCCCAAGAGGAACAGTTTTACATGGATTTGCTGAAGGCGAAGATTCAGTATTTGCGTACGAGAGAATTCTGGGACAAATAACTAATGCCATTTGTAGCGTCCTTTGACTCAAAGTAGTGGAGTTCTTTTAATTTCTTTAACTTGGTCGATATCCAGATCATCGCTGATGATTAAATTGATTTTTCTGTCAATCGCTGAAGCAACATGTATGGAATCGCGAGGATGCAAATTGTATTTATTCATTAAAGCTTGGGCTTGGCTTAGAATATGTTCGTCTACAAGTATCCATTGCAAGTTTAAAAAACCAAGTAACTTTTGACCCTGGCTTATTGCCTCATCTCTGCCCATTGCCTTCCTTGTTATCCAAACAACTTCATCCCACGTCAGTGTTGATGTGTATGCTGATAATTCGCCTTTTTCTATGCTCAGCAATATTTGTTTAGCGTGCTTAACCTTGGGTTCTTGTTCTTCTGTGTATAATATCGGGTAAATGAAAACATTTGCATCAATGTAGGGCATTTCTTTCTTCGACTTCTTGATTTAATAACTCTTTTATGTTTATTCGTTTCTTTAGTTTTGGAGAAGAAGTAGTTATGAAGTATTCAGTGTAGCTGCCTCTAACTTGTGGTTTTTTAATAATTATTTCTTGATCGCGCAATTCGAGCGTTACTTCGACACCTGGCCTTAATCCAAGGGCCTCCCTCATTCGCTTAGGAATTACAATTTGTCCTTTTGGCCCAACATTTTTTGTAGGCATTCTTCGTCCGTCACCGAATAATAATTGGTTCCACAATTATTTATACTTTCCAACCATCTGGTAATACTTTTGGGCCAAAAGCATTAAGTTCTTAATGACTTGCAAGCTTTTGATAGGCATTGCTTAAAATCTTGGGCTAAACAGTAAAACAAAAGTCAGGATAACCAGACGAGAAAAAATGTTTTAGATTGCGATAAGAATTTTAAGGCTTGATAAAGTTTAGTGTTAGGAAAATGCCGATGCCGACTAAAGCAGTTCTATTTGACATGTTCGATACTCTCATGATGATCAGGAAAAACCACGAGTTTTACAGCCCATCATTAATGAGAATGTACAGGTACCTAAATAAAAACGGCATAAACGTTTCCTTTGACACATTCCAAAAAGCATACATCAAAGCCCGAGACGACCTCTACGCTAAAGCAGATGCGAATTTAGAGGAGCCACACTTCAACGTTCGGGTTTCTGAAACATTGAAAAGTTTAGGCTATAACTATGATGTTTCTAGTCCCATTGTGGCTGCTGCAACGGCTGAGTTTTGCGAGGAATTCATGACTTTTGTTTATTTAGACGAAAATACCGAGAAGCTTTTGCGTACTTTGCATGGGAAATATAAGCTGGGCATAATTTCCAATTTTGCAATTCCCGAATGCGTGCACAAACTTCTCAAAACCCATGATTTAGATAAACTGTTCGATGCGATTGTGGTTTCTGGAGCAGTTAACAAGCGCAAACCTAGCCCGGAAATCTTCAAATGCGCTTTAAAGGCGCTTGGTGTTTCTGCATTTGAAACAGTTTTTGTCGGCGACACCTTAGATGCGGACATTGAGGGGGCAAAAGCGGTTGGTATGAAAGCCGTATATATTGAAAGACGTGTCGAGAAAGTTGAGCATGTTCGTCCGGACCAGACTATTAAGAGCCTTAGTGAACTGCCGTTGGTGCTTGAACGTTTCTAGAATAAGTCTTAGGTTTTAAGCGATTTTTTGGCGAAATCTTAACTTTCGGGCTATTGATTTCCGTTTTTAGTAGTTGAAGTAATTCGTTGTGCATTTGAAGAAAATTGATGCCTTTTAGCGTAATGATGTAAACTTCTCTGCCTTCACGGGTTTTGTGGGTGATTAGATTGCTTTTTAACATGAATTGAAGGTAATCATTGAGTTGGGTGAAGCTTAAATTTGCTTTATACATTATCTGTGTCTTTAGTGTGCCTTCTTTAGTTATTTCGAGAATTTGCGCCATTATGCTCATTGTATCTCTTCTTTTAGATTTAGCGCTTAAAATCTCCTTTCACTTCTATATAGCATATCTTATCAATTAACTTTTAAGTCTTTAGTAACACCACTGCATGCTGAGGACAAAAAAAAGCACAGAAAACCTTTATTGCTCAGCGAGAAAAACAACAAATGTGAAACAAACATGTTGATAGGCGTAATAGCGGACACGCATGATAATTTGCCTCTTGTAGAAAAAGCTGTGAAATACCTAAATGACCAAAAAGTAGGCTTAGTTCTTCACGCAGGAGACTACGTTGCAGGTTTTGTTATCCCAAAATTCAAACAACTAAACTGCAAACTAATCGGCGTGTTCGGCAATAATGACGGAGACCACGAACTTTTAAAGAAACGGTTCAGCGAAACCACCAATTGCACAATCCACGACCGATTCGCCGCAGTGGAAGTGGAAGGCTACAGAATCGCGGTACTGCATGGAGAAGAAACGGAACTGCTGAATGCGATAATAGACAGCGGATACTTCAACGCTGTAATTCATGGTCACTCACACAACAAAAGCATTGAGAACAAAGGAAAAACCCTTGCCATCAACCCAGGTGAACTCTGCGGGTACCTGACAGGAAAATCCACAATAGCCATATTAGACACAATTAAGCAGGAAGCAAAAATAATAGAACTATAAACCTCAAGCGTTTTGGTGCTCGGAGAAGACTAAACCCTCCTCTAATAGCCACTACATTGTGGTAGGCTCCTTTAGAAAACAAAGGAACCCGCTGCATTATACTATCAATATTTTGCATTTTTTGTAGTCTATTTCAGTCTCAAAACCCAGCTGTGATAAGTCAACAGCCAGCTTGACGAGAAGTAGACGTTTGTTTGCAGAATACAACTCATTTTTCCTTCTCTCTCTCGGGAAAATCACCTATGTCTCCTTTACAAATAAAAGATTTATCAAACTAACTTATAGAAGAGATTTATCAAACTAACTTATAGAAGTATTACCTAGTTTTTTTGCGTAAATATTTTGAAAAAAGGTGTTGGGTAGGGTTTACTTCCGTTTTCGGAAAAATTTTAACCCTAGCCATTTTAGTCACATTTTCAAACACAGGCTTTAACTGCTTTTGTTGTATGGTTCTCTTAGCAGGTTAGCTTTTACGAATAATTCCTTTAGTTGTTGGTCGTTTGCTCCTTGTCGTATAGACGTTAGTATGTCTGTTAGGTTGTCGTTTCTCATCAGGCAGGGTTTTAGTTTGCCGTCGCTTGTGACGCGGATTCGTGTGCAGTGCACGCAAAAGTCGCTGTTCTCAATTGGATGCACGACTTCAACGGTTACGTTTGGCAAGTGGTAGATGAGGCGGTTATGCATAAATGGTCTTTTCTCAATCGTAACAGCCTTCTCGCGCAACATTTCTTCCTGCTCATCTAGGCTGCGGTGGTGCGTCGTGTAGTAGGTGTTGCTGACGTTTATGGGGTCAAGCTCTATGAGTTGCAGCACCACGCCAGTTTGCCGCGCGTACTCTATCATATCTGGAACATCGCTCACGTTTACGTCTTTTAGGATAACCATGTTGAGTTTTACCGGGCAGAAACCCGCTTCAATGGCGGCTTTTACTCCTGCCAGTGCGTCTTGGAGTTTTCCGCCTGTTAGCTTGCGATACGTTTCCTCATTCAAAGATGGCAAACTAATGTTGATGCGCTTCAACCCCCGCTCATGCAGCTTCTTCGCCATGTCGCCAAGCAAAAGACCGTTAGTTGTTAACGACAAATCCTTCAAGCCAGGCACCGAGGCTATGCCTGAGATGATTTCTGGGAGGTCTTGGCGCATGAGTGGTTCTCCGCCCGTTAATTTTATGCGTGCAATGCCTAAGCTAACGGCTATTTTGGCTATCCGGACTATTTCTTGAACTGACATTTTTTCTGCGGAACGGTTTGCGCGTTTTACTTCGCCTTCTCTGTGGCAGTATACACAGTGAATGTTGCATCGCTGGGTAATCGATATCCGCAGGTTAAGTAGAGGTCTGCCACAGTTGTCTGTTAAACTCATTCGTTATTCCCGCGCGTGCTTAACGATGTGTGGAGACTCGGGCAAAATAAGCATTTCTACCGCAACATGCACAGCATCAGGGGAACCTGGGATACAAAACAATGCTTTGCCCTTAGCTACCCCAGCTACGGCACGGGACAAAACCGCGGCAGAGCCAACACGGTCAAAGCTTATGCGCCTAAAAAACTCGCCGAAACCCGGCAGGGTTTTCTCAAAGAAAGGCGAAACCGTTTCAATCGTAACATCTGTCGGCGTGATTCCTGTGCCACCGGAAAAGATGGCAACGTCCAAATCGGGCGTGTTTAGGGCTTGCTGAACTGCATCAGAAATCATGACTTTATCGTCTGCAATTATTTTTTTGAACAGGACGTTTTGTCCAGCGTTTCTTAGCAAATCAGTCAATGTGTCGCCTGAAACATCACTAACCGCAGCTTCACCCTGTTGCATCTGCTTATATCGTGAAGTACTGCACATGTAAATGCCAAAGTTCAATGTTTTAGGTGCCTTAGCCTTATGCGCCTTAGAGGTTTCACTCATGCAAAGCTACACCTTCTTAAACTTGCGGACAACATGAATATTCTCAATTGCCGTAGAAGGATATTGACCTGCAGCGTCTTTTTCATACTGCTTTGTCATGTCCCAAACAGTCAACAAACCCATCGAAACCGCGGTAAGTGCTTCCATTTCCACACCAGTTTGCGCTTTTGTTTTGACGGTTGCTGAAACCTCAACCGTGCCCTCATTCAGCACTTTTACGTCAACCTGCACGTTCGTCAAAGGCAACGGGTGGCATAGAGGAATAAGGCTGCTTGTTTTCTTAGCTGCAAGTACGCCGGCGATTTTTGCCGTGTAAAGTGGGTCGCCTTTCGCGATTTTTCCAGTCTTAATTAAATTGATTGTTTCTGCCTTCAACTTTATGGTTCCGGATGCGGTTGCTTCTCGGAAAATTTCATCTTTGCCTGAAACATCAACCATTGCCATAGTTTATTCACCTTGTTTATTTTGTTCCCATGCTTCTATTAGGTTTTGCACGGCTTTAGCTTTTGCTGAGTTCTCATTGAACCTGTACATGCGAACTCTGCCGTAAACGAGTTCGTGCAAAATGCCTTCAGCTTCTAAAATTTTCAAGTTCTCAGATGTCGCTGTGAAGTTACTGTTGAGTCGTCGAGCAATGTCTGAAACGTTAAGGGAACCTAATTGGTAGATGAGTTTTAAAATTTTGATTCGAAGCTTTGATGAAAAAACTTCTTCTAACTCCATAATTGCTTCACGTTTTCTCTTTTTCTACTTCTAAGCTGGCACTTAATTCTTTCTCTAACTCACTTGCTGGAATGGAAAGTGAAACCTGTGTTGACCTTCCGCGGGTTGTGGCTACTTCAACTGTTAAAGCGCCCATTGATGAGAGAAACTGGGCGTAATTCCACAATTGCGTGTGATTATTCGGCTCCACACCGAACTCTTCACAAACAACCGCATAGGTTTTCTCAAGTTCAGATAACAAAGCGTAAGCCTGCTCATTGCCCTTAAAGTAACGTGCTACCGCGAGCAGGAACAATTTTTGGTGTAAACCGAGCCCAGCTAGCTCACTTCGACGTATACTAGGAACAATACTGGACACTGCCATGCGAACGCACTCAGGCTCGACTCTGCCCGCATCTTGGGCGTCTGCATATTTCCCAGCACGCCACAATAATTCAATTCCGAAACGGGCATTCCCAGTTTCTTTAAAAGCCAAATCAGAAATTAGGTCAACAACGTCTTCCTGAACGGCTCCTAACTCAAACGCCATTGAAACACGGTCATTTAAGATGTCAACGAGTTGTTCTTTGCCGTAGCGTTCTAAATTGATGATGCTGCGTTGTAGAGTGCTTCTTGCGCTCGCATCTAACTTCTCTAATGCTTTTAAATCACGTAAAATAAAAATAAATGACAACCTCTGCGGCTTGCCCTGCCGCATCTCCTGCAAACGCGTCAACTTGTAAACAGCGTCTGAGCCTTCCTTTTCGATGAGGCTGTCAAACTCATCTAGGGTTAATATTATGAAGGCGTTTTCCTCATCTAAAACTTGCATGAGTACTGTGAGGACTTCTTCTGCAGAGTAGCCACGGGCAGGATAGTTGGGGCGGAAAACGGTGACGGCATGGTGCAAAATGGGGGAGAGGCTTCCACGGTATTCTCGGCAGTTAACATGTACATAGCGGAATTTTATGGCTCGCTTGTTGGCTTCAGAAGTAATATTTGCTCCAAAGCGTTGTGCAAGGACTGTTTTTCCAGTGCCAACATCGCCTGTTACAATTACGCGCTGAGACATCCTTTCCGGATAACGAAGGATAAAACTGAAAAATTCCATCAGCAAGCGGTGTTCTTTTTCTCTGTGAGGCAGCTTCTGCGGAACGTAGTTTATGTCAAGCTTAGCCTCGTCTTTGAACACGCTTTGATGAGCAGCCAAATTTGATTCCTCAGCGAATTAATTTTTCTCTTTTCACAATATTATTATGTTTTGAAACATAAAAGTATCCTTTGAATGTAAACCCAACATAATCATAAATTGAAACTCATTACAAGCCTCCGAAACGTTTAGGTCTTCTTAGAAATGCATCTGTGCCAAGAAGCATCAAAAAAAGGTCAAGAAGAGAAGATAGAATTGAACTTTCAGAATTTATTCTTCAAACCATCTGAAACAGAACTTGAAGTTTCAGTCAAGACACAGTGAATTCTTGCGGTGCGTCTCCTCATTTGAAGGTCCATTTACCGTTTATCTCTTGGGGTGGGCAAACGTATTATGAATTTGGTGCCTTTGCCCTGTTGGCTTTCAAACGTTACGGTGCCGCCTAAAGCTTCAGTCATACGCTTAACCACAGCTAAACCAAAACCTTGCCCCTTAGACTTTGTCGTAAACAGATGCTGTGTAGCCTCTGTGTGGGGTCGATTTGCATGTGATTGTGACAGGACAGTCACAACTTCTTATACCTCACAAAAAGCATTATGAAGCACGGTTCAACATGACGCTAAAAAGTATCCAATGTTACGCTAAAAAGTATCTAAAAAGCATCCAACGTGACGCTAAAAAGTAATGCCAACAGGTTTTGCGTCAAAAACCGAGAAGACTTTTGATACATGAAGTTTTGTTTTATCGTAAAGTCCATATTGGAGAGAACAAACTTGAAAGTTATTGAAAAAGATGTACTGCTCGATGAGCGGATTATTGAAAGGCAAGTCAAGACTTTTTTAGATATAGTAATTTTAGCCCTGTTGAATGGGCGGTCCATGCACGGCTACAAAATTTTGGCTACCATCCACAGAGAATTCGGTATTTTGCTCAGCCCCGCTTCCCTATATCCTCAACTCCACCTCTTAGAGGAAAATAAACTGATAGAACCAACCTTTGACAAAGGAAAAACAATCTACTGTTTGACCCCTAAAGGAAAAGAAATATTCGAAAAAAAATTCACCGCTTATAACTTATCTTTCCAAATAATGAATAACTTCATAAAAACCCGCGTAGAAATTTCTTAACCTACGTGCATCCTAAAAGGGTGTTCTATTGAATGGAAGATAAAACTTCCACTGGTCCACCCTTTGTTATTCTTTCTTCAATTTTCCTTTTAAGCTCTCTTATTTCGTCAGTGCGAAGCAACACTACATCACTGTCTGATTGATCATTTCCAAGCAAAAGTAGAATGATTTCTTCCTTCTCCTTCAGATGATTCTTTCCTTCGATAGTTATGCCTTCAATTTTGTCCAGAGCTATTTCAAATAGGATTTGGGCGGGTTTTTTCCGGAACAAGAAGAGCCTTTTGTTCGTGAGATAAAGATATCCATTTCTCCAAATGCCTGGAAGAGACGTGCCGCGATAATAATGTGAACCAAATGTCTTGAAGATGATTTTTTCGTTCTCATTTAAGGGGGCTTCTTCCTCGCTATCTACTAGGACGGACTTTCTGATTTTTTCGTCCCAAGCTTCCATAATCCCATAATCCACCATGGTTGTCATGCCGGCAATTGCAGCTTTCAAGTTAACACCAATCAAAGGCACCCCGGAAACTGATATGACAAGATCTGCCTGAAGAATTACGCCTTTGACCAAGATTCTGTCAACAAGGTCTACGAGTGCACCATCTCTTGCAGGTTCCAAGCTCACCATTCTCCGTAGTCAACTTCTAGTACGGCTGCCATTTCTTTCAGTTTGATGGCTTCTTCGCTAACATGCTCGTATGGCGCCTCTTCCAGCCTTTTAACAGCTTCCCTGAGTTTACTTCTGGTTTCGCTAGACAACTTGCCGCCTATTTTTCTCTCCACAGAAGACAACAACGTTTTCGCTTGACTTACCTTTTTCAACTTTATGTTCACTTCTTCCATAAGTCTCAACAACTCATCCGTGTACGCTTTGACTTTCTGAAGCTTGCAGCCATTCAACGCAGCTCTTAGTTTCTCTAAAGCTTCTTCCAGCGCTCTTTTGTCCATTTCAGAGATTTTTATACCCAGCCTTTCTATTGATTTCTCTGCTGAATAAATCACAGCCACTGCTCGGTTACGAGTTTCCACGACCTCCTTTGCTTCTTCATCAATCTCGTTATACTTGGTTGCTTCGATGATCATCCTGGTGATTTCTTCCTCTGACAGAACCTTTGTCTCAGCAATCTTGATGACTTTTCTTTTCCCTGTTTCCAAAATCTCGGCAGAGACAGTTAATATGCCGTCGGCATTTATCTTGAAGGCGACTTCAACCTTTTGCTCATATCTGGGTGCTGGAGGGATGCCGTTCAGTTTGAACAAACCGACGGATATGTTATCTTTCGCGAGCTCCCGCTCGCCTTGTAGGACATTTATCATCATCGAGGTCTGGTTGTCTTCTTCGGTTGCAAATGTCATGTTTTCCTCAGTTGGAAGGGTAGTATTTCTCTTGATCAATCGCGTAAATAATCCGCCCGATGTCTCCACGCCTAGAGATAGGGGCGTGACATCAAGCAGCAGCATATCTTTTATTTCACCGTTTAAAACACTGGCCTGGACACTGGCGCCAGTAGCTACTATTCCCATAGGATCAATGCCTATCTCAGGTTCCACTTCAAAATAGCTTCTAAAATACTCTCTAACAATAGGTGTCCTAGTTGGTCCACCCACCAGAACCAGTTTGTCTATATCTTGAGGTACCATGGCTGAGTCTCTTAAAGCCTGCTTCAGTGGATATCGGAGTCTCTCAAGTTGTGGTTGGATGAGTTCTTCAAGCTTTTTCCGGGTTAAGGTTATGCATGGGCTAAGTCTGGATCCATCCAAGTCAAGTGTGGGTTTCACAGTTGTTAAGCGCTTTCTTGAGAGGAGAATCTTCGCCATTTCTCCAGCATCCCTAACCCTGTTCAAGTTTTTCTTGTCGGCCCTTAAGTTAACGCCGTATTTCTCCTCTATTTCGCTAACGAGATAATCTAAAACTGCGTCATCCATGTCTTTGCCACCCAGGTTTGTATCTCCGCTGGTAGATATGACTTGGAATACACTGTTGTTTATCTGCAAAATGGTTACGTCAAAAGTTCCAGCGCCCAAATCCAATACTGCTATCTTAAGGTTTTTTCCCGCCTGGTCTAAACCGTAGGCTAGTGAAGCCGCTGTTGGTTCGCTGACGATCCTCAAAACTTCCAGCCCAGCTATTTCCGCCGCCTCTTTCGTGGCGTTCCTCTGGTTATTGTTGAAGTACGCTGGCGCTGAAATTACTGCCTTGTCTATCGTCTCGCCCAAATACGTTTCTGCGTCTTTTTTCATCTTCTTTAGTATTAATGCGGATATCTCTTGAGGAGTATACGCGTAACCGTCTATGTTTACGACGTAATCTGTGCCCATTTTTCTTTTAATCCATCGTACCGTTCTTTCTGGGTGAATGTAGGCGTAGCTCTTTGCGTTCTTGCCTACGACTATTTCGCCATCTTCCCTAAACGCAACAATAGACGGAAACATTTTCCCATAAGCGGTTGGCCCTTCAGACGCTGGTACCAGTCTTATTTTTCCATCTTTCATTACAGCGGCAGCAGAGTTGGATGTTCCAAGATCGATTCCCATTGTTCGACACATGGCAATCACCATTCAGAGGCTTTAGCTGCCCTTTTCCTCCACGAGAATAGTTTCTTCGACTACCGTTTTCTGGAGGGAGCAAAGGTAATGTTCGCAATACTTTGTCAATAAGCTATAAGCACTCTTTATTTCCTTGAATTTCTCTTCTGCATGTGGATCCCCTAGATGAAGGTCAGGATGGTACCGCCGAACAAGCATATTGTACGCGGAGCTGATTTCGGATATACTTACCTCATGGCTCAACCCCAAGGCTTTTCTTGCTGCTTCCACGTCGTCAAAATTTATTCGCGTTACTCCAACTTTGGTGAAATTGTACGGCGGCAGGGGACCGACGGCGAGAAACTCGAGTTTTCTCTCGTATTTCTTCTCTAACTCTTCTAGTTTACTGTAGAATTCCTGTTCTCGCTTTTTATTAACCAAAAAAGCAGCATGCATCAGTGTATTTTGATCAGTGACTTTGTTTTCGTCCAATTCATCTGATAAACTTTTCAGCGAACTTTTTACGTCCTCTACGTATTCGCTTTTCCATTTGTCTAACACTAACTTAACTTTTCGCCCTAGCTCAATCATGAGTGATTGGTCAGCTTTTTCCTTCGCTTCCCTTGTCAATTTCCGTATTTCCCCGCTTTCTTTTAAAATATCTGCGAGGACGACTTTGTCCCATGAGATCTTAACATTGATCTGCAGTTTATTGTCAACCTTTTCCAACGTCTTCTTCAGCTTCATCCGAGCTTGTTTTAGAACCTTTTTTGTTTCTGCCTCGTCTTTGGCTATTATTCCGAAATTCATGGGAATTACTGCGTGAGTCTCCATTATTTTCCGTAATGTCGCTTCGTGAATTTTGACCTCGGCTATTCCGACCTCACGGTTTTCGGGAATGTCGCTAACGACTGCTCCGACATCCTCAAATTGTACACTGTATACTTCACCATTGTCCAGCCCAATGTTGCCAAAACTTTGTCTATTCTCCGAATTAATAATCCCATAAAGGTACTTTCCCATTTCAGTTTTCACCCACTTCCCACAGTTTTTGACTCATTTAACTGCCCTACAAAAGAGTATGGAGGCCAAGGACCAGTGAACCTCACAGCGAAACCCTCTTTCTTAAGCTGCCCCAGCAGGGTTCCTAAGTTTTCAATTTTATCTTTTTGCGCAAGGCAGGTTATGTTGAGGATCATCTGTTTGCCTTTCCATTCTTCGGGAACTTCCTTATTTATTGAACCAAGTTTTAGGTCGTCAACAAGCTTCTCGATCTTGGCGCACAGTTCATTTCCATATTTGTCTAAGACAAGATGCTGTTCAATTTGCCTTCGTTTTTTTAAATTCTTATTAAGCAAGTAGGCAACCCCACTACTTGCGTTTTTAAGTTGTTCTTCCAGATTCTGAATTTCTTGACTATCCTTCACGTTTCTGTCAACGAAATCGTTCTCGAGGAAAACCTGAACGCCATATTCGGCTTTCCCTTTAAGCTTTGCCGATAGAGCTTTAAGTTGTTCGTACTCCTTGCTGAGCCACATTTTTAGTGTTTCATTATTTCCTTTGAAAATTGTATCAAAGGTTAGAGGAATCACTGTGTCGAATTCATTCGTAGCTAAGTCAATAACGTATTGATGGGACAGGATCCACTCACTCGCTTTTTCTTTTGCGCCTGTTTTATAGGGCTTAGCCTCGCAACTGTGGACAACTGCACCAATGTCGTTAAAGGCTACGACGTAGACTCTATTGTCTTCAACTCCGACTTGCCCAAAATCCTTTTCTTTGACGCTGTTTACTATGCAATAAATGTATCTTCCCTCTCCGTAATCGCTTTCTCGAGACATTTCAATCCCCCTTATGCTGTTTCCATCTTTCTGGGTTAGCCATCACGTCAATGGTTTCTTCCACCAATTTGTCGAGATCAGACCGCACAGACCTGACAAGGCTTTCGAGATCATTCTCCTCTTTTATATGCCTGAGCGCTACGTCAAGCTCCATTAGTCCCTTTCCTAACCCTTCGATTTCCATCTCACTTAGTTTACCAGACTCCATTCTTCGTATCGATTCTCTTTCAAGAACCTCTTGCACAACCTCCACTAGCGCTACAACTAGTCCAAGGAGCCCAGATTTCAGGTTGTGTTCATCGATTTCTATCGGCATATTTTATCAGCTACTTTGTTCAATTTGACTTCTAAAACACCATTGTTGATAGTTTGGAAAGCCTTCTTTTCAACAGGACAAAAAAGGAGCAGCTCTTTGTGGTATTCCTTCCCCGAGATTACCAGAAGAGAATCTTCCACTTTGACAGCGACGTTATCCTCTTGTGGGGGCAGAGCGGCTATTACTCTTAGGCAGTTTTTTTCGTCCATAACGTCTACTAATTCGTCGTCGCGTGCCCTGTTCGCCAATTCTTCATTTATCCACCAGTTGAACAAGATTTTTTGGCCAGTTAAAAGATCGATTTTGGATCTTTCAAACTTGAGAATAGGTATTCCTATGACTTCCTGTGCTTTCGGGTTTATGATTTCTCTAATTCTCATTAGCACTTCCATGTCGGAAGAAGCGCAAACTAGACTCGTTAACTCCCTAATACCCGCATATCTTTCTTTCAAAAGATAAGTCATTATTAGTTGGCTCGTCTCATCTACTGCTTTGAGAAGCAAGTTCAATTTTTCTGATAAACTCAACGTCGAACCCCCACCTTTTCAGCGACCTTAATTGCCTTGCTTTTTTTTGCCCTTACGCTTTCCCAGCCACACCAAGGACACGCGAAGTTCAGCAGTTCCTCCCTATCAACTCGTTTGTCACATTGGGGGCAGTTCTCTTTTTCGGTTATGGCTTCTTTAAAAGCAGGTGTTTCTAAGTTAGTTCCGGACGGAAACTCAAGTCCGTATTTTGCTGCTGTCTCAAAAGAAGCGAGAGCGGCTCTTATTTTTATTCCAAGCAGCTCGACTCCAGCAACGCTGATGGCGATGTCGGCGTTAATTACTAATCCTTTGTCTAAAATTCTATCGATGGCATCGGCTAGGCCTGAGTGCTCTTTTTCAGGTGTTAAGGTACGGTTTTCCATATTTTCACTTCTCTTCTTTTTTTCTACAGTTCCGTCTAAAACTAGCCTAGTGAGTTTATCCTCTGGCTAAGTTGCACTCTGTTTACCCGTTTGTACAGGAGACGCTGATGGCTCAACGCCGTGTTTCTTTTATCGTATTCTTCCTTTGTTATTTCGCCTAGCTCGTAGAGTAACCGGTTCTCTCTTATTTTGTTGTTAATCTTTTGTTGATTTTCCTTTACCCATATTTCGTCAGCATGATCCGTAATTGTTTCCATAAGCCAAATCATGTCAAACGGTGGCAGAGAAAGGCCCACCATTCGCAGGAAAATGTCATCTATAAAGAAAGGCATGTGTTTCACCTGTTCTGTGTTATCTTCATGCCATCTGCCCCGATTTTTATGTAAACAAAATTGTAGGGAGCCCATGGTCCGCTGTAAAGAAGCCTAATAAGTGAGTGTTTTTTCTGCAGTCTTTCCACTTCGTTTGAAAATGCATCAATGCCTTCTTTGTTAACAAGAAAGGACGCGTTTAAAATCAACCGCTCACTGAACAAATCACTTGTGACTGCTTGCTTTGCCTGAGCCTTTAGCGATTCCAAAATATCTGAGGCACATTCCCTTCTTATTTTTGCGTCGACAGCCACAGCGTTCTCGGTTAGAACTGCTTTTACTCCGAGCTCGATCATGTTGTCAACTAGCTTTAGGCATTCTCTTGTGGGTAAGTAGGCTTTGCCGAGTAGGCGCTTTAGAATTACCTCGTTTTTTATTAGTGTTCCAAATTCCGCTGGCACGATCGTGTGCTCTTCCATTACTTGCCTGATGACTTTTTCATGGTTCTGGGTATTGTCTTCTGTTAGTTCGTAGTCTTTCATTGGGGAATCGCTTACTACTGCTGCGACATTTTTGTAAGGAATGGTGTAGACTTCGCTGTTGTTAATGCCTATCTTGCCGAAACTCTTTTTTTCGTTACAGAGCATTACGCAGTAGAAGTATTTTCCCTCTTCCTTTTGCAGTTCTCTGTGTTCTCTAATTGGTATTTCGTTCTTTGAATCGTGTTCAAGTATTTCGCACTTTTCCATTTACTCAGCACCTCTGAATTTTATTTCCTCTTGCAAATATTGATTCAAAAACCTGCGAGCTTGAATGTGCTCATTAACTATTCTTCTAATTTTCGGTTTAGCGTCTTCAACTGGAGCGTAGACTATTTCCTTGCCAGACTTCTTAACTGATAGTAATCCTTTCTGTTTTAACGAGTGAAGCAGCGGGTATATGGTTCCAGGGCTCAGCAGAACGTTGAATTTCAAGTGTATAGTTCCTATTATGTCGGTCCCGCACATCGTCTCCTTTTGCAGGATAGCGAGGATGATGTTTTCCAGATTGTCCTTCACCATTTTTTCGATGGAGTCACCTGAAACTTTAGATTCATCAAACAAGTCTCCAGAGAGTATTGTCAGATCACTGGTCGTAAGGCGAAGTTGATTGTGGTAGCCTGCCAATTGCTTGATTTTTTCAAAGCTAAGTTTGGCAACGTCATATGTGCAGAGGCAATCTATGTTCCGCGCTTTGCAAAATGCGTTCAGAAAATTCTCCCTTTCTTCAATTTCAGCGCTTTTCTGGTCGACCATGGATCCTGCGTCTACGATGAGCTGCATTTCACGGTTTTCTTCTTTTTGGAGTCCTTTGAGTCCTTCGGGCGGGATAATTCTAAGCTTAACATTCGCTGGGTTGAACTCACGCATCAGAGCTGCTTGGTCGCTGGTGGTTACATACACTATTTGCTTTTCGTTTTGGGCAGGAATTAGAAATGCTCTCTGGATTGTGTATTTGTCGACCTTCGGTGTGTAAAGATGAAAGGTGTGGTTTAGGCATTTGACTTCTCTATTTGGAGATGTTTGAGTGCCGAAGGCGGACGTTGTTTCCATCGCTATTTCCCCGTTTAGTCGCTGGTTGTCATACTTCTGCCGCTTGCTCTGGCGTTATTCTGTCGCAGCGTCTTCTAATCATCTTCTGCGTCCAGCCGATTAGTTCGCCATCCTTAGTGAGTCTGATCTGGTATCTTCCTAGAATGTCTTGAGTGTCAGGACATGCCTTTCTCTCCAGAACTTCAACTAAAACTGTCCATTCGTCATTTTTTTCATTGACTTCTACTATGGTCCCGGGAGTCTTGGAAATGCACTTCTCTGCTATGGCAAGCGCGTTGTCAATAACTTTGTATATTGAAGCCTTCTGCGTTCCCATTTCTATTCCTCCGGTTTCTGGTGGGCATAGGTGTTGCAGACGTTGATGGCTGGGATTGTTGCGCTGGTTTTCCCGATTTGGACTTCAGTGTAGGCTTCGTTAAGTATTTCTTTTATGTGGTCGGTTTTGTTGAGGGTCTCCAGTGAGTTGCCTATTTTGGTTGCGAGAACATCCAAGCATATCTGTTCAAAATCTTCGCTTGAGTAGTTGCCTAGAGTCTTCAAACCCTGAGAAATCATTATTTCTGATCTTGTGCCGGGTTTATGAGGCCCAGGTAGTTTTTCTCTCATTGTCCTTACGACTGTGACAATTTTTTGCGCTTCAGGAAGTGAGACGCGAGAGTGCGCCTGAACGATTTTTGTCTCTGTATCAAAGTCGTAGTAGTCCATGTATATGTCTATCATTCTGTCTAGCAGGGCGTCTTGTGGTTTGTGTACTCCTGCGTATTCTATGGAGTTGCTCGTGAATATCACGTTGAAATCAGGATGAACTTTTACGTATCTTTCTTCTCCGAACATTGTTGGAAGTTCGAGTACATGTTCCTCTAGCACCGATAGGAGAACGTTGTTTGCTTCTGCCTTTGACCTGGAGAACTCGTTGTAAATTAGCGTGTAGCCGTATTTGCATGCAAGCGTTAGCGGATTATCAACCCACCGGCGTTTCACTGTTTCTCTTGTTAACCAGACATTGTGAATGTATTTGTCTCTCAGGCTCTCGGCTTCCATTTCTGAGTATCCCCCTATTAGATCTGTTGTTGTCATCTGGTCGTCGCCGTTTATCCATACGGTAGGTCTTCCCAACTCTTTTGCTACTTGCATTGCCAGCGTTGTCTTTCCGCAACCTGTTGGTCCAACTATGTGGGGAGAGCACCCAGCTTTAACCCACAGTTTAACTCTATCCTTTAGCTTCCTAACCTGCTCAGTCTCGATAAAACTTTCAATTGCGGGCGTCAAGCACTCCGTTTCTACATGCATATCTGAGAGTTCCCGTGTTCTTCTTTCCAATGCCTGTTTTGAATGTCTTTCCTCCGCTGTTTCGTGAACCCGCTTGCCCCGCACAACTCTTTTATGGGTAGGTTCAAATTTCATTTAAAAAGTCAGCCTTCTCATGTTATCATTATCACGGCAAATTTTTTAAACAATATTCAAAATTTCGTTACGAAAACTGTTTCGAAAATAAAAAATCAGCCAAGAAGTGAATTTAAGGTTAAGCGGTAAAAACGTAACAACAACTTTTTGCAAAACCGGTGCCATAAAGTGAGTTGGTAGCATGAGATGGATGTTCGCCTAAATTAAACTTCTTCTTTTGCAAGATCGTGTACCCACAACATGCGAACTCTTTGTGGGCGGAGAACCACAGAAAAATACTGCACCCTTTCTCTATGTTTCCTTAGCCACCTTATTTTCTTATCTCTTTCTCTTGCGTTCACCGCACTTACCGGCATATTAAACAACATTTTCACCTCCTTTAGGTGCCATTCATAGCGAATCCGATAGAGACCCAATAAAAAAAAGGAGGACGAGAAGATAGAAGCTATGCTTATCTTATTTGAACAAGTATGTCATCCGTAGAATTTCTTGACGTGCTCTTGGTTCGCCTTCATCTGCGCCTCAATACTTGACCGCATGACAACAATATTTGACAACATGTCAGCAACGCCTGCTTGAAAGTCAGCAACGCCTTCCTTGTTTTTACGCATCTGTTCCTTAATGCCTGCTTGCATATCGCGAACGCCTTCTTGCAAGACACGTACGCCTGACCCCAACATTTCAGCGGCGGCTGACTGGAAATTGACGGCGGTCTCCTGGTATAACGTCTTTTTGCCTTTAACTGTACTTGGGTTCACGCTTCCCTCTGTTGCCTTCGCTGTTTTAGCTGTTGCTTCCACGCTCTTTTTCATTTTTTCTGCAGGCATATCTGTCATCCCTACTGCGAACTACATTTCGCTTTGGACTTTAGGCTGCAGGGATGGGGGCAGCGATTGCAGCTTGTTCCACTTTTGTGATTTCTTCGGCGTAGTGCAGGAAGGTGTCAACTGACGCGACCACCACTCTTGCTTCGATGGTTAAAATTTCGATACCAACCAACGAAGCCCTTGCCCACGCGTCGACGACTATTCCCTTATCAAGTACTCGATCAAGAACTTCGGCTAAGCTACCCGTATCCGGACTTTGTGATACCATTTTATTTTCACCTATCAAACTATCTATCGTGATCTTACTTAAGCAGTATTCAAGTGAAGAAAACAGTATTCGATTCGAAAATCGACACATAAAGCAGAGTATTTTTTAAATTAAAGAAACAAGCCTTTATAATGTTCTCCATGAGTAAAACGCTAAATTATGGCATAAAAATATATTAGACCTTAGTTTTAATTAAGGTTTTAGCGCTGAAACGAAGGTTTTATTAGTTTATAAGCGCAATATTTGGCTTTTGGGTTATTTGCATGCTTAATTACAACGTATTGTCGAAAAAGCCTTCAGTTTTCAGGAATTTTTCAGGCCTTGAAGTTCAAGAGTTTGACGCCTTAAACTCAAAGATAAAAGAGAAATATCCTGCTTACGAGCAGAAAAGGTTTTCAATCTGCGATCAGCCGCCTCAATAAGCCTAACAGTCTCAAGCAGCTCCTCTACTTTTTTCTTGGCTTTATCTTTGGGAATGTGGTGAAACTCACACTGTAAGAGCAAGTTCTCACGTGCGGTAAGGTCATCATCCACTCCTACATCCTGGGAGGAGTATCCAATAATGCGTCTAACCTGTGCCTGGTCGGCATCTACGTCCAACCCATCAATCGTGGCCTTTCCTGAACTCTTTTCTAACAAAGTCGTAAGGATTTTTATTGTGGTGCTTTTTCCTGCACCATTAGGCCCAAGAAAACCAAATATTTCACCCTTATGCACTCGGAAAGAGATACCGTCTACGGCTAAAATGTCCTTGCCATAGGTCTTTCGAAGATCCTCAACCACCACAATGTCGTCTGTAGCGGGGCTTGCAGAATTTAATCCTAAATTGGAAGCTGCAAAGCCTGAACTATTTGTATTGACCCTAATTGCTGGGAATATCGGTTGTTCCAATTGAGTTTTTGTTCCTGAATCCTTGGAAAAACGGTTAACCATTTTGACTTTCATAATGGATCCCGCACAGCATTTCACTTTCATGTTTTCACTCATGTGCACTTACTCACATTCTGTAGAGTCGAATCGATCGATTAACGCTTTCTTTTACTTTGCTTCGCGAGTTTTAAATCTTTTTTGAGCCTTTTATTTTAAATTACTCTGAATCTTTTCTGCGCGCTATTTTCTCCCTAAAAAAAGGGGAAGATTGTGTTAATGTCTAGAACGGTTTGAATAAGCCAGCGAATACGAGCCAGACTAACAGTGTTTTTGCTACGAAGCTCAATACTATGTATGCTCTTTCCCCGTATAGGTAGTCTTTCCAGCGTCCGATGCCTTTGTATTGGAGAACCATGTTAACTGCGAAACTCATGAACAGAACAAGATAAATGAAGAATATCAAGTATACGAACTTTGGCACGCTGTTATCACTTGCTATGACGTCTCCTATGAAGTAAGCGAACAACACCACCCACGGGAAGCCTCCTGAGATGCTGCCTAAGATGAAAGCGGACCAGTTTGTTTTCTCGGTTTTTTGATTTATGATCTCCATTAGGTAGCCGAACATTATCATCAGTGCGTTCAAGACAAATATCATTGCTAAGGACCAGAAGTCCCAGATTCCGACGAAAGTCGAGATAACCCAGATCATTATTGAACTTGAAAACGCGTATTCGAACCATCTGTAGGGGTTCATCCCTTTCTTTAGGTTTTCATTGTAAGATTGGTTTCTTGGGAAGGCAACAAGGAAGTGGTCAACTGCGGAGATTAGCGGAAAAGCAGCTAGCAACACCCCTAAATGGCTAATTGTGAAGAGCACTTGAGGGTTTGGGAATACTGTAATTGCGATATTTGTTGGACTAACGTGTTGGAATTGGAGGTAGAAAGTGTAAATGTTCGTTCCGTGGGGCCATTTTAAAAGAAATGTCAGCGACAGAATAACGATGCCGTTTATTAGTTGCAGAATGCCTGCACCAATGTTGAATTTTTTCAGATAGCTGAAAGATATTGGCGATTTAGCTATTATTTCCTGTCTTTCTTTGTAGTTTATAGTTATTCCTCCCTTCTACTTTTTCTACTTCGGTATTTTAGATCAATTAAATTAACGGTCACTTCTTCGTTTGAGTACTCATTTAAAAATTAAAAAATAAAACGAAAAATAATAAGAGGAATATATTTAATGCGTTTTTACTTTGGCATCAGTACCTTATCGATTACATGGATAACGCCGTTGTCTGTAACAATATCTGCTTTGACTACTTCAGCATCGTTTATCTTTACGTTCTTGTGAAGATGCCATTTGGACGCATCAATCTTGACTTCCTGTCCCTGAACAGTTTTTGCGCTCTTAAGCTTCACAACGTCTGCCGCCATGACTTTTCCAGCGACAACATGGTAAGTTAGAACCGCCGTCAATTTCGGTTTGTCTTTTAGAAGACCTTCAACTGTGCCTTTGGGCAATTTAGCGAAAGCCTCATCATTTGGTGCAAAAACCGTGAACGGTCCCTTGCCTTTTAGTGTATCAACTAATCCTGCTGCCGTAACAGCTGCAACAAGGGTTTTGAAAGAACCCGCTGCAATAGCAGTATCTACAATATCAGCCATAAAAAATTCACCTCTATTACAAACAATACATGTTCTGCAACCTACTTAAGGATATGTGACTATGGGCTCACAGCATTTTAACCTCTACCAGCACGTGAATCTCAAGTATAATTACTGGCGTAAGTTTCAACATTTAGAAAATAAGCTATTTCTTGTTAGAGGAATGAGAGTTTAAGTCAGCTTTAAACACAGTATTTCAGAGAATAACTAGGCATTATCCTGAAGGAATCTGTGTTATCTTGAAAGTCTAATAGACATTAGTATTAATTAGGATTTTAGCGCTGAAACGAAGGTTGTATTAGCCTATAGGTGCAATATTTGGCTTTTGGGGTGTTTGCATGCTAAATTACGACGTATTATCAAAAAAGCCTTCATATTTCAGGAATTTTTCAGGCCTTGAAGTTCAAGAATTTGACACCTTAAACCTGAAGATAAAAGAGAAATACGATGCCTATGAGCAAAAAAGGCTCTTCAGAGCAGATAGAAAAAGAGCAGTCGGCGCAGGCCACCCATTCAACCGCTCACTAACAGACCATTTACTCATGCTGCTGCTGTACTACCACATGTACACATCATCAACTTTGCTAGGCTACCTCTTCGGCGTTAGCCAGACCAGCGTGCTAAAAACCATCAGAAAGTTAGAACCTCTGGTTAGCGAGGTGCTGCCGCTGCCAAAAAAAGAGCATGACAAAGTTAGGAAGATAGAGACAGTTGATGAAATTGAAGCCATGTTCCCTGGCTCCAAGGCTTTCTTGGACGCAACTGAACAGGAGATCCCAAGACCCAAAGCCAAGCGTAAACAAAAGACTCACTACAGCGGCAAGAAAAAGAAACATACCGTAAAAACCCAGATAACAGTGAATCAAAACGGGTTTATAGTCCATAAGACAGCTCATGTTAGGGGAAGCACTCATGACTACGCCTTGTATAAGCATAGCCATCCAGACTTGCCGGATAACGTCCGGTTAGGTTTAGATTTGGGCTATAAGGGCATAAAGACTGATTATCCAAAGCTAAACTGTGTATTGCCTTTCAAGAGGAAGAATCCTGGACGAGGCAAACGGGGCAAGAAGGGTCCTGAGCTTTCGCCTGAGCAGAAAGCTTTCAATAAGGAGCTTTCAAAGGAGAGGGTGGTGGTTGAGCATACGTTTTTCTAGGCTGAAGAAGTTTCACATATGGGCTGATGAGTTTAGGAATCGCCTTAAACATTACGATAAAGCGACAGACATAGTGTGTGGACTGGTTAACTTTCGAATAACGGGGACATTGCTTATCTGAAAAGGCTCCAAAAAAGCGATAAAACCTACAACAAAGAACTAAAAATAATAACGACTAAGGTCTATTGTAGCCATGTCATAACTCATAACTTAAAAATATGCGGGTTCTAACTCTAAGTTAGTAAAAGCAAAAAGAGAGGGAATGTTCAGTGCGGCTTATATGCCAAACAGCCTTCGGAAGAGGGACAACCACACGCCTAGTTAGGGGTAACCATGGGGCTGAATGGGTTTTTTGCCCGAGAGTTAGGAGCATAAAGAAAGACCGCGTCAGCATAGTCGGTTGCCGAAGATGCCCAAGCTTCATCAGCTTTGTACAAACCCAAGTTCCTAAAAGACAATCAGTGGCAGCAATTTCTTTAAGAGAACGCGCCTATGGTTTTCACTTAACACGACCAATGACTACTGGGAAAGCTAAAGTTCCACGATCAGCATCACTTCCTGATACGCTGGGCGTTATAAAAGAAAAGCAACCTCTCGTCGATGTCTTTGAAGAGGCAGACCACATAGTAGTTTTGGCAGAACTGCTGGGCGTGGATGAAAAAGATGTGCACATAAAAGCAGACGACAATACCATAACCATAACAACTGAGAACACAACGAAAAGGTACTTAGAAATAGTTAAACTTCCAACATGCATTAAGCGAGACACGGCAAGGTTCACTTTCAGAAACAATATCTTACAAGTGAAACTGAAAAAACTTTTCCCAAAAAACAGTAACGAGTGTGCATGTTAAAATTAACAATGCCGATTAGTCAGCATGTCCATCCTTAACGTTTGGCGTTGGTTGTAAGCCGGTCGCAATTTGATCTATTGCGTCTATAAGCTTGCGCAATCCTGAGTCTACGTTTCCGATTGACACATCTATCGTGATTTGAGAAGCACCCTTCCGCAATGATGCCACTTGATGACAAATTTTGCAGTTCCACTGGCCTCTGTCATATTCTGCACATAACAGAAGAGTATCAACTACGCTGATTAATTCTTTCGCCTTGGCCGCTTTTGTTGTTGCATCCTTGGCTCCGTTGATTTCGCCCATCAACTGTTTACTTATTTGCTCTGTCTTGAGAAAATTGGAGCAACTTAATTTTTGGGGCTGTTTATTGACCCTGAAGACTTTCGGGTTAATGGCTATTTCTACGCCTACAGAGTCACAAATCACATAATATTTTCTCGCCGCCCCGACGGGACTCTTTCTCCAGAAGCTCTTTATCAGACCCGCTTTTTCGAGAATACTGAGATGTTTGAGAATAGCCGGCTGCGTAACTCCCAGCAGCTTGGATATTTCAGATATGTATCGTGGTTCCTCGGAAAGAGTGGTGAGTATCTTTCTTCTAGTTTCATTTCCAACGATTTGGAGAATCTTGTCGTCATTTGACTCCACAGGCTACGCCCTACCTTAAACATGGTGTATAACAAAATGTTTATATACATTTCGTTATTAACTAAAGGTTATGCACTCAATCACTCAATCAGAAAGAGACACACATACGTCAGAACACACAAACACACCAAATCTCTCAACACTCCGCGTAGCTGAAGCCTCACAGAGAGACTTCGGCAGAGGCATAGCCAGAATAGATCCAGAAAACATGAAAAAAATGGATATACAAACAGGCGATATCATTCAAATAGTCGGAAAGAAAAGAACAGCCGCGAAAGTAATGCCTGCCTACCCAGAAAACAGAGGCAAAGACGTCATTCAAATCGACGGGATAATAAGAAACAACGCGGTCGTTGGAATTGGCGACAACGCATGCATCGGAAGGATCAACGCTGAAAAAGCCCAAAGAGTTGTATTAGCCCCCATAGAGCAAAATCAACCACGGCTTAGAGGAGAAAAACACACAGAGTATGCGAGGAGACTTTTGGAAGGCCTGCCGCTTGTTGAGGGAGACCGAGTGAGGCTGAACCTTTTAGATACAAATGCTTCCTTCGTCGTAGCCCGTATCAAGCCGAACAGCACCGCCGTAATAGTGCACTCCACAACAGAAATAATAATACGGGAAAAGGCAATGGAAACTGAAAGAAAAATTGGTACGACCTATGAAGATGTCGGTGGGGTCCGCGAGCAAATCCAGAGAATAAGAGAAATGATAGAACTTCCACTTCGGCACCCAGAAGTGTTTGACCGACTCGGCATAGAACCGCCCAGGGGCGTCCTGTTACATGGTCCACCCGGCACAGGAAAAACGCTCATCGCTAAAGCAGTGGCAAACGAAACCTTCGCCACTTTCATAAGTATCAGCGGCGCTGAGATCCATGGAAAGTATTATGGAGAGTCTGAGGCCCGCTTAAGAGAAATATTCAACGAGGCTGAACAAAACAAACCGTGCATAATCTTCATAGACGAAATTGATGCCATAGCCCCTAAGAGGGAGGAAGTAACAGGAGAAGTCGAAAAAAGAGTCGTATCCCAACTGCTGACTTTGATGGATGGACTAGAACCTAGAGGACAAATAGTAGTCATCGGAGCGACAAACCGACCCAACGCGGTTGACCCCGCCCTAAGAAGAGGAGGAAGGTTTGACCGAGAAATCGAGATAGGAATCCCAGACAGAGAAGGACGGTTCGAAATCCTTCAGATTCACACCAGAGGAATGCCGCTCACCCATGAAGTAGATCTGCATAAACTCGCCAACATAACCCACGGATTCACCGGCGCCGACATCACAGAACTTTGCAAGGAAGCAGCCATGAAAGCGTTGAGACGGGTTTTGCCCGAAATAGACTTCGAAACCGAATTTATCACAGCAGAAGTGCTCAACAAACTCGTAGTAACAATGGAGGATTTCATAGATGCGTTAAGGTTTGTAGACCCTTCTGCGCTGAGGGAAGTGCTTATCGAAACACCTAACGTCACTTGGAACGACATAGGCGGTCTTTACGAGGTGAAACAGGCGCTCAGGGAGGCTATTGAATGGCCCTTAAAATACGCTGATGTTTTCGAAGAGGCAGGGGCAAAACCGCCAAAAGGCACTTTACTCGGTGGACCTCCGGGAACAGGAAAAACTCTATTGGCGAAAGCGTTGGCTAAAGAAAGCGAAGCAAACTTCATCCATGTCAAGGGTCCGGCGCTCATGAGCAAATTCGTAGGCGAATCCGAGAAGGGCGTAAGGGAAATCTTCAGGAAGGCAAAACAAACAGCGCCGTGCGTCATCTTCTTTGATGAACTAGATTCGTTAGCTCCCAAACGCGGGAGCGGAACAACCGATTCCCACGTTTCAGAAAGAGTCATAAGCCAGCTTCTAACGGAAATGGACGGACTCGAGGAACTCCGCGGAGTCTTCATTTTAGCAGCAACAAACCGCATCGACATAATCGACCCAGCTCTGCTGAGACCCGGCAGATTTGACCTTATAATTCAAATTCCACCTCCAGACGAGGCGGCAAGGTTAGAGATTTTCAAAATCCATACTTCAAGGAGCCATCTCGCAAAAAATGTTTCCCTCATAGAATTGGCTGGAGAAACCGAAGGATACACAGGAGCAGAAATAGAAGCAATTTGCAGAGAGGCTACAATGCGAACAATTAGAAGATTTGTAAACAGTGGCACAGACCAAGAGACCACAAAACCACAAAGACTTGAAGTAACTATGGAAGACTTGCAAGAAGCTGTCAAAAAAGTGAAGGAACACAAAAAAATAGTTGAAAACAATGCGGGATGAACATAGCCCATGAAAGCACATGCCGCGAAAGAAGGCATAACTGCAAACTTTCAAAGAGACAGCAAAAAAATCAAAGAAGTCGAGCAAACTCTCAAAAGTATCCACGAAAGAATGATGGAATTATATCATTATAATTTTCCTTACTTTACCGATGTCAAAATATTGAAGCACTCAGCAATGCTCAATCAGTTAATCCAACGGATACAAAATGATCTCGAAGAAAACGGCATTATACGCAACAGCATTGAATGGAAACAAGTCAGTGAAGCCCTCTCTAAAAATCTAGGGACACAATTTTTCGAAAATTTAGCTTTTTATAACCCACCAGATGACGCGTTATATTTAAGCGAAGAAATGGCGATAAACTACCCGACAAAAATGCTTTCTGTATGTGCTCATGAGCTCTCAGAAAAACTGCTATTCACCATTATCTCGCAACCCGCAAAGTCATCCCTACAATCGGCAGCTAAGCTATATCTCGAAGGCATGAAGGATAGAAATGCAAATAAGAACCAGGAACTTTTAAACATATACGTAGACGCCGTTTTCAAGACTGTTTTCAAAGAAGGATGTTGCGAGGCTATAGCACTTCAAGTCTTATGCAACATGGGCTTGCGCTATGAAACGGAAGTGGCTTCTTTAGAGAAAGAGCTACAGACAGGCTGCTCAAAATGCATGGAACTTCTGTTCCACATAGAGAATACAAGAAAAGGCGAAAGCGCGGTAGAAAAGGACCGAATGAGTCACCAAGCACTGGATAAAGAGAAACTGGCTAAAGACATCCTCAGAAGTTCTCAGATAATTAAAGGAGTCTCATATTACTTGGGCTACGCGCTTGCAAAGGCTGTTTTAGAGAAGTTTGGAATTGAAGGGGTAAGGTTTGCCGTGGAAAATTATCCACCGCTTAAAGCAGAGTATTTCGCGAATCCCCAGACGTATCTAACTCTATTAGAAAAACAGATCGCGCTTAAGTAAAATTGAGGAGGTGAAAAAATGGCGAAAGAAGAAGGGCAAAAAGTGGCGGAAAAGCAAGATCTTGAACAACTAAAGAAAGAGATTGCACAGAAAGGAAAAGAAATCGAGCAGCTAAAGCAATCAGTTGAAGAGATGAGGCAGCAAATTAAGGGCAAGGAAAAAACGGGTGAAACTGAGGATATAGGCGGCATGTTCAACGATGTCTCGCGGCTTCTTGACTCCGGATTCGGCATATTTGGCGTGTCAAACAAGGTTCAAGACGAAAAATCTGAAGGATTAGTTGGATTAATCAACGACTTGGCGAAGTTAACGGAGAAGTCTCAGAGTTACCAGAAGAGAATTAACGTTGGAAAAGGGGGCGTAATTGATGTGCATGTGAGTTCTCGCCCGATAATGGGATCTCATGCAGCTGCGCCTGTGAGCGCGTTGCATATTACTAGACCAAATAAAGAGGCTCCAAAAACGAGTGCGCCAAAGCCGTCTACAGTTGGGTCGATAAAGGAAAGGGAGCCAATTGTTGACGTGTTTGAAGAAGAAGATTACCTGCGGGTGATGGCTGAATTGCCTGGCGTTGAAGAGAACGAGATAAGCTTGAATGTAGAGGATAATACTCTTACGATAAGCACGGATACCTCAGCGCAAACGTACTTTAAAGAAGTGAAGCTTCCAACTCCTGTCAAAAAGAAGGCTATTGAATATAGCTATCGCAATGGCATTCTGGAAGTTAAACTGATGAAAATGAAGAAAGACTCGTAGACCTATAGGCTGATCGTCTGTTCATAACGGGTCAGGCATGTTTGCGTGTTAAAAACAGAGCGCACGCATGGATTGTTATTCTTTTAGTCTAAGCTAGCTTGCTTTCTGAGTGTTTATCTTGGTGGAAGAAGAACAATTGCGTAGGCACACTGTTCCATTTTTCGCGCATGGGTGTTGCGATTTCAAATTGGGTGCGCTATATAGGCGCAAGCAGGTCGCAGAGGAACTACTTTATATTTTCGCATTAAGAGTGATGGTAACGCTACACACTCGTATTTTTCAGCTTCGGCAACACATTTCAATCAGGAAGCTTCAGGCTTAACAATAACGCTCGTTTTCAATACTATGCTTGCCAAAACTTGAAAAGAATTAGACTATCAAATTTCCGCTATTCTCAACAAATAAGAGTGTTTGTGGGTCATATCGCTCGCGGGTTACGACCAATAGACTAATTCAAAAAAGAAAAGGGAAGATGACGCGGGAGACTTCTCCATAAAAACCTTTTTAAATGCATTCTGCAATCCTATTTTCCGACATCACATGATACCCAAATACTTCTTTATAACAAAAGGAGTTGGCAAACATAAAGAGCAACTCCAATCTTTCGAATTAGCCCTAAGAGACGCAGGCATACAAATGTGCAACTTAGTAAGCGTTTCAAGCATTGTACCACCTGGATGCGAACAGCTCCCGCGCGACAAAGGCTTGAAAATGGTGCAGCCCGGCGAAATCACCTTCGTAGTCATTGCTAGAAACTCAACCAACGAACCGCACAGGCTTGTCGCATCATCCATCGGCATAGCTATTCCATCAGGCAAAAACCAGTACGGCTACCTCTCAGAACACCACTCGTATGGACAAACGGACGAGACAGCAGGCGACTACGCAGAAGACTTAGCAGCAACAATGCTTGCAACAACCATGGGCATCCAATTTGACCCCGAAACCGCATGGGACGAACGCAAACAACTCTTCAAAACCACAGGGCTAATCATCAAAACAGCCAACATAACCCAGTCGGCGGCAGGAGACAAAAACGGCTTATGGACAACAACCGTTGCAGCAGCAGTTTTTGTTCCAGAAAACAATAAGCCTAAAGAATAATTTCCTTTCTTGTTTCATTCTTGCTTTTACTAAAAGCAACTTTTTAGTCACATTTAGCCTTTGACGCGGGAACCTTTCTGCCCCTTACAGGCAAGGAATTTGAAAACCTAAACGTAATAACAAGATAAAGCTAACTAAGCAGCTTAGCTTTGAAAAAAATTAATTACTTAACAAGCTCAAGAATTATGTTGTAGATTATGATATGCTTATTTTAAAACGCGATATTTTTTTCTGTTCAATAGCCTTGAATGCTTAAATACACTTTTTACTTATTGCCTAGTGGTTGTGTTTTTGTTTGTCTTCCGATAGGCATGTTCAGCATGGCATTGTCGTTTGGTTGGGAAAGCCTTGGGTTGCCCCAGCCGCTATTATTCGCACGGTCACTGTTATTATTCTTACAGTTCTATTTCTCGGGCTTGAATTTTACTCTGGCGTTTCTTTTTTAAATTTAGCCAGTTTGCCAGTTTTCGCTTGGACGATTTTGGTGTTCGTCGTGATTTGGCTGCTTAGCATGTTGGGGCTGGTGATTTTTTGGGCATCCAATACTTACGTGCTACGGCAAGATGGATTAGAAATTCGCCGCGGCATTATTAGGCTGCATTCGTTTGTTGTCACGCCCATGGGTTTTGGAGATTTACTAGTTTACCAGTCGCTCGGCGGCAGAATCTTCGGTTATGGAGATATAACAGTTAACTCTCAGGGTGAACGCCAAACCAAACTTGTGCTTGTCTGCTCACCATTCGCCGTGGCTGACACAATCCGAGACGTAATGGGCAAGCCTCTTGTCCGCGTGGAGACTCACGCTTAGAACAGGCCGTTTTTATTTGCAGTTTGCGGTGGAACAGGCTGCATTACGTCCTAGTGCTCCACTAGCTTGCCATTTTCTACCTTGAAAATATCGACGACTGCTACCCGCTGTGTTTGGGGGTTTGGTTTTAGGTGACTGTGCACTGCTGCAAGGTCTCCTTCGGCAATTATCCGTTTAAAATCCACGCTTACTTGCGGATTAGCTTTTATGTAGTCTGACGTGAAAGCCAGGACGCCTTGTGGTCCCTCTGGAAGAGTTATCCAGAAATCATTTAAATGTAGGTTCCCTAATATTAGGAAGATGAAGGTACCAAAGACCGTGCGCCCAGCGGGTCACGTGGTCTCCAGAGGAGGCAACGTCCGCGAACCGTTTTTAAAGGCACACGACACCTGACAATTCTTCCTTTTCAAGTTACACAAACCAGAAATACGCTTTTGGCGGGTCGTCAGAGTACTTTTTCATCTTGCGTAAATCAAAAGGCAATGGTTGTAACAATCCCTGGGGGACTTCAGCCTCAATTATTGTCTTTACCATTCCTGCCACAATATCAGTAATTTGGATAGGTTTTGACTCATGGGAGTGCAAGTTTGGCAAACAATGGCGTATAATCCTCGAAACGCCCCCCAGTCTGTTTGGCCAGTGTCTGAACCAACAAACGTACAACTTTTTCAGGTGTCAACGGTCGAAAATCAGAATCACAGTGTATCTGAACTCCATTTACAGCATTGAAAAACTTCCGCTTAAGAATAGGTCTTAGATCCTTCTGCTTAGGGTCTCCTTCGAACCCGGAAAAGCATCCTTCAATCAGATTTGTAAATAAATTCTCTATCGTTCCTCTGCGTTCATTCAAAGCGTTAGTCTTTATCGCAAGCAAACCATCACAGCAAATCGAAAGGGTCAATTCAAATTTGCTAAGCAATCGCTGTCTACATGTTGAGTTCAGTTTCGTCCAGTGAAACTCATTTCTATTGTGATCTCTGGGTAATTTAAGATGTTTGTCAAGCCAGACACATGCTCCTTCATAATCTGGGATTGAACAAATTACGATAACACTATCATTGTTCTTGCAACCACTCGTGTCAATTCCTACGGAAGGTTGTTTTGACAAATCAGGTATCAGAAAGATATCATTGCCCACCATTACTCGTCTTATTTTGTGACCATTATATCCTTTTAGCCCTCGAGCTACCCACCCAGTTTTTACTCTGTAGACCTCGCTACTTGCGAGGGATTTGAAGCCAGAATCTAAAGCCTTCAAGAGTGATTCATAAGATGTCAAAGACGAGTCAAATGTCCTTCTATAGAAATCAGCTGGAGCCACAAGAGTGGGCTCTAACCTGAAAGTTTGCCTTCCATACCGAAAATCGCTTCCCGAGTACGCCTTTTCGATTATCTCGAGAAATAGGTCAATCCACTTTGCATCTTTCTGATAAGGCACATCAATCAGTCCAAAACACCATTGTTACACTGACAAGAAAAGACTTTCTCCTCAACAGATTCTCGATAAACAACAAATTGTCCCATCAAGAATAAATCTTCCAAGAAATATAGCCACTTAAAAGTTTCTCCTAGTCTCGCATCAACAACGTCATAGCAGTCGTGAGGATTCTATTTTTCTAATAGGGTGATTGAATTGATGTATGAATGCGATGCGGATGCGTAACTGAAAACTACAATGGTGGAGTCAAGATTACTCCATGCGAAGGGCACAAAGACAATTATGTTTGGATTGCTCTACAGCACACGAAGAATTAACAGAACTTGCAAGTAGCTATAAAATGTTTATTGTATGAAAGGTCGCTGCCAACGTGAGTTTGCATAAAACTTTTCCTCTACTGAATGTTTTGCATGAGTTTTAGTTAAGGATGTGTGACTGCCCGACTGTGACAAGTGTAAAAACGCTGATTAATAATAGCGCGCCCTTGATTTTTATCTGCACATATTTTTACCTGAACTGCTATCAAGTATTTACTTTTTCAGCGTATATTATGACGTTTACATAGTTATTCTTAATATTTGTGAACAAATCTCAAATCGCTTTATATCCTTAACCACGCACTTTGGTTTCAGAGCAAAACAAAAATAGGATGATACGGCATGTTGGATTTGACAATCCTCATATTGGCATGTTTAAGCCTGTTCACCTTACCCTTCATATTTACGGGGTATGGCAGTTCGTGCATGCAACAAGCACTAAGAGCAACATCCGGCAAGGTGGCTTAAACTTGTATAGTACAATAATTTTGGATTGCCAAACCAAAACAGCCATCTCCTGCTCGGAGGACTGCATTGCTTACAAGACATGTACTGCACGCAAGAAGCGCCGCTAATCCGCTCTTGAATGTATATACATGCATATTACATAGCCTTATAAGCAGATTCCACCGATGCTAAACGCTCTAAAAGGAGGCGGAAAAATGCTGAGTAGAGATTGTGATGGCTGCACGTCCCTGCACATGTGTAGTGAACGCTACAGGCGCGTTAGCAAAGACGAGAAAGTGTACTGCCCAGACGGAACAGCCCATTTAGTAGACCAAAACTAACCATGTTCTTTTCTTAATTTATTTTTGATTATTTTTTGGGCAAAGGCAGAAATGTAAGCAATTTCTCAATTATTCACTGCATGGTGATAGTGTGGATAAGGCTGATTTTTTGTTGTGGAGCCGCAAATACGATAAAAGCTTCGGTTGGCAGGCGCAGAGGGAGCGGGAGTTGGGCTCTAAATTCCGAAAGGCGAAAGCGTTAACACTGTCTGATTTAGCGCAAGTTGTTGAGTGGAAATTCAAAGAAGAGCCTGAGAAGAAAGCGCGGGTTTTAGCGTTAGTGACTCGAAATGATGAGGCGACAGTTAATCGCCTTTCAAGCCAAGCTCTAAGCATTCCTTCTTGCGAAGACGCTTACCGAATGAGCTGCCTCACACTGCTGGAAGGCATCAGCCCAGTGTTAGCCAGTGTTATCCTCGCGTTTTTTGACCCAAAACAATATGGCATCCTAGACGTAGCGGTATGGAAGGCGCTGCTTGGCAATCCACCGCCTAACTTGTTAACAACTCAGAATTATCTAAAACTGCTCTTGGCAATGAGGAAAACAGCAGCTAAACAAAACCTGGACGTAAGAGTAATCGACAAAGCGCTTTACAAAAAAAGTCTCGATGAATCCAGCTAACGTGGAATTTGTGTGATGTTTTGGTTAAAAGTTATTAGGTTGGGTTCGGATTATTCTTTTTGAGAGGGTTTATTTGACAACTGAGGCAAATTTGGACAAAGTTTATGCTGAAGTTAAACGTATGCGGCTGGAGCTTAAGTCCATTGAGAAATCGCTTGAAAGCCTTGTTGAGTCTTTGATTCCAGAGGAAGAAGTTAGCCCGGAAGAAATTGAAGAACTAAAAGCCTTGAAGCTTGAAGCGGAACGGGGCGAATGTGTTCCTTTGGAAAAAGTGCTCAAGAAGAACGGGGTAAAACAGCGTGCCTAAATACCGCATAATTTTCCATAGAAAAGCGGATAAGGCATTAGATAAATTGGATAAAAAGACAAGGCAAAGGTTGCTTGAGAAAATTTTGTTCCTGGAGACTTTTCCGGAATTTAACGAGCATTTGGATATTGTAAAGATGGCAGGCCAGAAAGATTTTTATCGGTTGCGAACAAGAAATTTGCGAGCCATGTTTACAGTAGATAAAACTACACGGACAATAATTATTCTGAAAATCGCTCAAAGAGAAGCAGCATACGAATAAACGTTAACACCACCGAAGGCGAACCAACAAGCGACGGAAAAACAATAATCCATTATGACAAAAAAGGCAAGATAGCCGCCGTAGAAATCACAAGTATAGCCTCCTTATTTAAAGGGCAAATTTGATTTTCGGCTTTTTTTCTGGTGTGTTTTGATTTTATTTTTAATAAGTTTTATATGTTTCTGTTAAGATTTCATCCTAGTTTTAAAAGGTGCGTTATCGTTGACGGATAAGTTTTCCAGTAGCCCTCCTGTGCAAGTCGATGGGTTCACGAGTGAGCAAATTTTTCGTTCTGCCCTAAAGAATACGCCTGTTACCATTTTTGTTTTGGACACTGAGTTGCGTTATACTTGGATTAATAATCCTACCGTTGAGCAGCCTGCTGAGAAGTTTATTGGGAAAAAGGTTGGTGAAATGAGCAAGCCCAAAGATGCTTCTGCTTTAATTAATTTTTATAGTGAAGTGTTGAAGAGTGGTGTTGCTAGGCAAGAGGAATTTAGACTAGAATTTGAGGATAAGGTAGGGTTTTATGAGATTTACGCTTTACCGTTGAAGAACAGTTCCGGTGAAGTGACTGGTTTAGTTGCTGCCTCCACGGATGTTACACATCACAAAAAAGCTGAGCAAGAGCTTTGGCAGGCAAAGAACGATTGGGAACGCACTTTCGACAGCGTCCCAGACTTCATAGCCATCCTTGATAATCAGTATAGAATCGTGCGCGCTAACCGAGCCATGGCGCAACAGCTAGGAGTAACCCCAGAAAAAGCCATCGGACTATTCTGCTACCAGTGTGTTCATGGATTAGACAATCCGCCTGACTTTTGTCCACACGCACAAACCGTGAAAGACGGAAAAGAGCACACAGTTGAAGTGCATGAACCCCGCCTCGGAGGCGACTTCTTAGTAAGCACTACGCCTCTCAAAGACGAAAAGGGGAACATGAGTGGGTCAGTGCATGTAGCCAGAAACATCACGGAACGCAAAAAGGCGGAAGAAGCCCTGAGTAAACTCAACAGGCACCTGAGAGCCATCAGTAATAGCAACCAAGCCCTCATGCATGCAACAGACGAAGCCTCGTTAACCCAGGAAGTCTGCAACATAATAATCCACGACTGTGGCTATGCTCTTGTGTGGGTGGGCTTAGCAGAACAAGACAGAGAAAAAAGCGTGCGCCCAGTGGCTTTCGCAGGCTTCGACAAAGACTACATTGACCAACTGAATATAACCTGGGCAGACAAACCGCGAGGACGCGGACCCACAGGAACAGCCATCCGAACGGGAAAAGCCTACTTATGCAGAAACATGCAAACCGACCCAAACTTCAAGCCATGGAGCGAACAAGCCACAAAGAGGGGATACACCGCATCACTTGTCCTGCCCCTATCCACATCTGAAGGCAAAACCTTCGGTGCCCTAAACATTTACAGCTGCGAACCAAATCCTTTCTCAGATGAGGAAATCAAACTCCTAACAGAACTAGTAAACGACTTCGCTTACGGCATCGAGATGCTAAGGCTCCGCAAAGAAAGAGAAAAAGCAGCAGAGACCCTGCGCAAGCAGGCAGCCCTCATAGACCTCAGCCCAGACGCCATTATCGTGAGAGAATTAGAAGGCAAAGTGACTTTTTGGAGCACGGGCGCAGAAAAACTCTACGGCTGGACGAAAGAGGAAGCCTTAGGGGAGCAAACCCATTCGCTAGTTAGGACAAAATTCATTGAATCTTTTGATGATATAAAACTAAAACTCGCACAGAATGGATATTGGTCTGGTGAACTCACTCAGTACACCAAGGATGGTAAAGAAGTGGTTGTTCAAAGCTGTTGGCTGGTTAAACCTGATGAGCATGGGGAGATTAAGGAAATTCTTGAATCAAATGTTGATATGACTGAACGCATAAGAATACAAACTAAACTTGAAGAAAATACTTGTTTGCTAGAGGAATATGCTAATCAAATGGAAGAACTTGCCAATGAAAGAGCAAAGCAACTGAAAGAAAATGAGCGCTTAGTTGCTATAGGACAAACTGCAGGTATGGTTGGGCATGATATTCGCAATCCTCTGCAAGCCATCGTTGGAGAACTTTACTTAGCAAAAGATGAAGCAGTTTCATTGCCTGACAGCGACGCAAAAAAGAACCTGCAGGAAAGCATAACATGCATCGAGGAAAACCTGTTTTATATAGATAAAATAGTCGCGGACTTGCAACATTACACCAAACCCTTGAAACCGAACAAAGAAAAAATAAGCATTGAAAAAGTTATTGAAGAAGCATTACTCATCGTTCCCATCCCAAACAACCTGCAAGTATCAATTTCAATAGAAGAAGGCTTCCCACAATTTACTGCTGATTTCGCAATGCTAAAACGTGCCCTCATAAACTTAATCCGAAATGCAGTTCAAGCAATGCCAAAAGGTGGATCGTTAAAAATAAATGCAAGAAGCAAGGGCAGCCACGCCTACATCAGTATCGGAGATACAGGCGAAGGCATCCCTGAAGAAATAAAAAGCAAACTTTTCACGCCATTATTTACCACAAAATCTAAAGGCCAAGGCTTCGGCTTAGCTGTCGTTAAACGTCTCGTTGAAGCGCAAGGCGGAAAAATAAGCTTCGAAAGCGAAAAAGGCAAAGGAACAACCTTCACAATACAGTTACCCTTAACTTCCTAGTTCTTAAACAAAAAAAGCGGCTAAAAAACAGAACAAATGCACACTCTCTAAAAAAGCCTCCACGAATCAAGCTAAGGTTTTGGTTTTTCGGGAAAGGTTTATGTGTTTTGTAAACAGTACTGTTTACGGCGACTATGATGGCTCAGGTTCAACTTAGACTACCAGAAAAAACCGTGGAAGAAATCGACCGTTGGGTAGCAGAAGGAAAATTCAAGAGCAGAAGCGACGCCATAAAAACTATAATAAGCCTCTATGAAGAACGGGAGAAAACACGCGAGTTCTACCAAATGCTGCTCAAACGTAGCCAAGAAGCCAAAGAACACCCCGAAAAGCTTGTTCCCTTAGAGGAAGCTTAACTTGCCGTTTAGCGTGCTTTTGCATCCTAAAGCTGCTAAGGCACTGCAAAAATTGGATCCCACGGATAAGGCGCGAGTTAAGAAGGCGCTTGGGAAGCTTGCTGGTGACCCATGGAAAGCTGGAAAACAATTGAATCCTTCTACTTATTGGGGTCTACGAGAAGGGGATTACCGAGCTATTTATGAGATTGATAAAGAGAAAAACCAAGTAGTGGTAATCTTCATTGGGCACCGAAAAAACGTTTATGATGACTTCGCAAAAATGCTATGACAGCGTAATAGCGGAAGTTTTTAGGGTTCTTCTCTTTCTCTCTCTCAGTCTACCCCCTCGGTTTACTATATGATCCAAATAGGATGCTATATAGCACCCAAATAGGCACTTCAGCCTCCCTCTTAAAAAAATCTCGTAAGTTTTAAGTGTTAAATTGTATTCATCATAAGTAAGGCAAAACAACATGACCGAAGCCCAGAAAAGCAGCACCGTGACTGTGCGCTTATCAAAGCGGATTTTGAGCAGAGTTGATGCTGTTCAAGCCCTTGAAAACATTGACCGCTCCACATTATTTAACGAACTCATTGAGGATGGGTTGCGTGACCGAGTTGTACGTCTTTATGCGAAGGGCAAACTAAGCGCTGGACGAGGCGCGGAGATTTTAGATATTTCTTTGCGAGAGTTTTGGGATTTGCTTGAGAACAAATCCGTTGCGATTAACTATGACTCTGAGGCAATCAAGGAGTATTTGAAAGAAAAATATGGAGATAACTGAGGATTTGTAACATGGGGAAATTGACACCAAAGCATTGCCCAAACTGCGGCTCACCAAACATACACATCCAAGAAATGCAAGCGCAATCTAAAGCGTCAGAGGTGTATGACATTTACTGTCGAGATTGCGAATGGAGCGGCGACATTTCACCAGACATACCCCTTAGCAAATTACGAAGGCGTAAAACAGAAAAGAAAGAAGACTCGTAATAGTCGCAGTTAAGTGTCTTCTAATAGCGGTGGACCACTGCGGTTTGACGCCCAGACTCCGCCTGGAACCCTCAAGCCCTACGCTCTTACCCGCACCCCCTTGAGCGCATAACGTCCAAACTTAGGTTGCTCTCTCCCGAGCCTAGCCGGGTTCGCCTGCTGAACAATCACGCAAGTCCTATGGAACACGACTTGGACGCTGGAACCACCAATAAGGCGCTTTATAAGAAAAGCCTCGATGAATCCAGTTAATTTGGGACTCAGGTCATATTTAGTTAAAAGTTATTAGGCTCGGATTCAGATATTGTTTAGAGAGGGTACGTTTGACGACTGAGGTTAGTTTGGACAAGGTTTACGAGGAAGTGAAACGCATGCGGCTGGAACTCAAATCGATTGAGAAGTCGCTTGATAGCCTTGTTGAGTCTTTAATCCCGGAGGAAAAAGCTAGCCCTGAAGAAATTGAAGAATTAAAAAGTTTGAAGCTTGAAGCTGAACGGGGCGAATGTGTTCCTTTGGAAGAAGTGCTCAAGAAGCATGGGGTAAAAAAAGGTGCCTAACTACCGCATCGTTGTTCACAGAAAAGTCGATAAATTTCTAGATCATATGGATCAAAAAGCAAAGAAAGGGGTACTTCAGAAAATTTTGTGCTTGGAAACTTTTCCGAATCCAAACGAACACTTGGATATCATGAAGATTGAAGGGCAGAAAGATTTTTACCGATTAAGAATGGGCAAATTTAGAGTCACGTTTTCGGTGAATAAAACCACTCAAACGATCATTATTCTGAAAATTTCGCAAAGAGAGGCAGCATACGAATAAGAATTAGTAGCGGTGGATCACTGCGGTTTGACGCCCAGACTCCGCCTGGAAGCCTCAAGCCCTACGCTCTTACCCGCACCCCCTTGAGCGCATAACGTCCAAACTTAGGTTCGCACTTGACAATCGATTTATTATCATATTTGTATGTTTTTAAAATAGAAATTAAGGCAATTTATCGACGTTATTCTTTACACAACTCGCTTTGCGAAGACGAAGAATAGCTTTTGAAGGCCTATAAATATAATCTACAGGATTTTTCTCTTCCCAACTTAACCTTGTCGAGACCTTCTTTTTAGTTGCCATATCTTTTACCATTTAATTGATTACATACTTTTATCTATATAAGATTAATGTCCAAAAAAGAGATTCCAAAATGAGTTGGTCAGTTTTTCGTTTTTAACGATCACTCTGAAAGGTGATTTTGAGATTCGTTCCTCAAGAATAATGAATCCCTTGGGATCATTTTTTATGTCAAATTGGAGATCATTTGTGAGAATTCTATACAATAGCTCGATACAATCCTTCGTATTTCTTACTACTAAGACACCATTAGCAACTCCAGATTGCATATCTATTTGCATCGACAATGGATGTCTTAATTGTAGCAGTTCAGCTCGGCGATCAAAACTATAACATTCTACAATAGCAAGTATATCACATATTTTTCCAAAGAAAAGGCTGTTGATCTTAAATTCCTCTTCTTTTTCAGCCCATAGCTCAAATGGCTGCTTTTCTCTATACTTTTCAAGTTCATCGAGAAAATTGAAAATCGTTTTCTTAAAGCTTAGATCACAATCAAGTAATAATTTGTTCCACTCATCATAGTCTGAAATTTCCTCAAAACTGTCTTCTGCTTGCAGTATTAATAGTCTCTTTTTGAAGAAAGTTAAGGGGTAGCCGCGTATTTTTTTTGCATAAGCTATCGGGTCATGTTTAGGAACGTATGCAATTACAGGTTTATTCTGAGTCAAGGTAGCGGCTAGTTCCGAATCCTTGCCCATAGTATCGCTTTCTTGGGCCAAGTAAATTGTGCATAAAGCCCTTTTCAGCATCAAACCTTCGATTAAGCCTTTTTCTCTAGAGTTAGCACAAGTCGATTGAGTTGGATCAAAATAACGCAGCTTGAATTGCTGGAGTCGACTGTCTTTGAAAATATCTTCAATAAGGCCGTACGTTTCTTCATATTCCCACTTATTTCTCATTGATGTAGCGAAATATAGATCCAAACAATCCCATGTTAGGTAGATATCTGTGTTTGCTAAAGCTATTGTTTGTGCGCTTTCAATCTCACAAGTTAGTTGTGTAAGATACTTTTTGAAGCTTGAATATTGCTCATTTCTTTTTCTTTTTACAGCTTGGAGTTCTTTTTCAACCTTCCTTCCGGAAACATAACCAAGATACCAAGTCTTATCTCTGTCTATTTTTTCTATTTCAAGTATTTTTTGAGAGCGGTTGGCGAAATCTTTGATAATAGCACTCGGCTTTCTAAGATAGGAGCGGAACCTTGCTTCTATTTCCTGTTCGTCTGAACGAATTAAAGTCTTATATGCAAAACGGAAATTGCCAAAAAATAAAAAAGCGAAAGTTCTAAATCTACTAACTCCCTGTTTTAAGTCTTCTAATTTTAGTAATTTCTTATTAAAGAAAAAATTGAAAAATCCCTGACTAACTATGTTCTCATTTAAAAGGAGCATTAATTCGTTGAATTGGTTATAGTCCATACCCATTTTTTGGGCATTATTAAAGAATTTTAGAAAGGAAGGGTCTGCATGACTTTTAATATTGACCTCTTTTCCACATAAAAATTCTATTAGTAACCTTAAGAAGCCGTCAGGAGTGTTTGTATCTAGATTGCTCAAATCGATATCTTGGCATATCGTTAGTTAGCGACCCCTTGTATACAAAGAAGTTGAAAGCATTGACTATAATAGACTTCTGATTAATTCATCATAGAAAATGGTTGTTTACTAACTTTAACAATTCAAAGCTGGACTAAATTTATGGCTATCATATTTGACGTTAGTTGCCTGTTGCAAACGACTATATGAGCAAGCCTATTGCATGTTCAAAGCAATTTAGTAGCGGTGGATCACTGCGGTTTGACGCCCAGACTCCGCCTGGAACCCTCAAGCCCTACGCTCTTACCCGCACCCCCTTGAGCGCATAACGTCCAAACTTAGGTTGCTCTCTCCCGAGCCTAGCCGGGTTCGCCTGGTGAACAATGAAACAACTCCCCTACGGAAGCTGCCCATTGACCGCCAGCCCCAAAGGACGGATAGTCAATGTTTCGGAAATGAAGATCCAAGCGGCCTTCGGCGCCTCATCCGCAGATGTCAGCCCGTCGTATAGAGGGTTTACGGTACAATGGACCCCTACCCCACCGCCTAAGATCCACCGCCGAAAGTTAAAGGCGCACAACAAGTTTTAAAACCTTCTTAATGTTCAGCCAAGTTTTTCAGGTTCTACCGCATTTTTTGTCGATTACATGTTTTATTGCGCTTTCTTCTACATAAAAAAGCACCGTTCTGCATGGAAAAGTGCGCGCCTTAATTCTATGTTGAAGTATGTTGAATCATGTTTGGAGCCTAATAGGCTCATCTAGCAGACTGGAGGGTAGACTGTGAGAGAGCAAGCTTTGGCTTGACCTATGGGGATACCCTACTATTTGTGCAAAAAATCAACCACAAAAAGCAAACAAAAGCCAAGAACTAAACGTTTACAGGCATTTTTGTTGCTGCCTTAAGCCCAGACGCAGTCGCTTGCAACTCTTTAAGCATAGCATCGATGTTGCCCTGACGCTTTTGGATCAGGTTGATGAAGGCGCTTCCAACGATGACGCCATCTGCTCCTGCCCCAACAATGCGCGCTACATGCTCAGACTTCGAAACGCCAAACCCAACCGCCAACGGAATCCTCCCAGACGTGAAAGGCAAAACACGCTTGACCAGCTGAATAGTTGAACCCTCAATCGCTGACTGCGCACCTGTAACGCCGAAATGTGAAACAAGATACAGAAAACCTGAAGAACACTCAACAATCCTTGACAATCGCTCGTTAGAAGTTGAGGGTGCTGCAAGGAAAATCGAGTCTATGCCGAATTTGTTTGCTGCTTTCTTGTAGTCGCCTGCTTCCTCGACGGGTAAGTCTGGAACTATGACGCCATCAACCAGGCATTCTTTGGCTAACCTGAAAAATCTTTCCAGCCCCATCCTGAACACTGGATTATAGTAAGTCATTATTACAACTGGCACATCATGCCTTTGCCGTATTTCCTTAGCAACTTCCAGCACCTTAACAGGCGTTGTTCCAGCAGCTAAAGCGCGTACGCTTGCAGCTTGAATTGTGGGTCCATCAGCAATCGGATCAGAGAACGGCAATCCCAACTCCAGAATGTCTACGCCGCCTTTGATTAAGGCATCAGCAATTTTCGCTGTCAGTTCTGGTTTTGGGTCTCCAGCCATAATGTAGCCGATAAGCGCCCTGTTTCCATGCGCCTTTGCCTTTTGGAAGGCTTCGTTTATTGCGTTCATATTTTCGCCCTTATGTAGTCTGCTACAGTTTCCACGTCTTTGTCTCCCCGTCCCGACACTGTTACGACGATTGACTGGGTCTTCTTCATCTGCTTGGCTAACTTCATTGCGTAAGCTACTGCATGCGAGGACTCTAATGCAGGCAGGATTCCTTCCTCTCTGGACAAAGTGAGAAAAGCATCTACCGCTTCCTTGTCCGTAGCAGAAGTATACTGCGCTCTCTTAAGCGTCTTAAGGAGGGAATGCTCTGGTCCAACGCCAGGATAATCTAAGCCAGCGGACACGCTGCTTGTGTTCTGTATTTGTCCATTACTATCTTGAAGAACGTAGGTTAACATGCCGTGAAATACGCCTTCTGCTCCTGCGCCAAGTGATGCGGCATGTTTGCCTGTTTCTAAGCCTTGGCCAGCAGCTTCAACACCGTAAAGCTTCACCGCGTCATCATCTTCGAAGGGGTAGAAGGTGCCCATGGCGTTGCTTCCGCCGCCAACACAAGCAACCAGTGCGTCTGGCAGTCGACCTTCTTTTTTGTGGAATTGTTCTTTGAGTTCCTTGCCGATTACGCTTTGAAAATCTCTAACAATCATAGGGTACGGATGAGGACCCACCACCGAACCGATTAAGTAATATGTGCTCTCGATGTTTGTAACCCAATCCCTGAACGCCTCGTTTATCGAGTCCTTGAGGGTTTTTGAGCCAACTTCCACAGGATGGACTTGCGCGTTTAAAAGTTTCATCCTAAAAACGTTAAGCCGCTGCCGTTCACAGTCTTCCGTGCCCATGTAAACCTCAGCTTTTAAACCTAAAGCAGCGCAAGCTATTGCTGTGGCTACGCCGTGTTGACCTGCTCCTGTCTCAGCGATTACACGCGTCTTACCCATACGCTTAGCCAGAAGCGCTTGGCCGATTGTATTGTTTATTTTGTGTGCTCCACCGTGCGCTAAGTCTTCACGTTTAAGGTAAATCTTGGCGCCGCCCAGTTTACGGGTCAAGTTCTTAGCGTAATACAATGGTGTTGGTCTTCCAACGAATTCTGAAAGATAATAGTCAAGTTCTTTTTGGAAAGTCGGGTCTTTTCGGGCTTGCTCGTAGGCGTCTTCCAGCTCCTTAATCGCTGCCATCAGGACTTCTGGAACAAAACGACCGCCATATTTCCCATATTTTCCGTCAACTGGGTAATTGCTTACTTTCATTTTGCATTCACAAACTCCTTAACTTTTTCTTCAATGTTATCGGTTGACATTATGGCTGATCCGATAAGGAAAGCGCATGCGCCACTTTCACGGAGAAACCGTATGTCTGCTGGCGTGTTTATTCCGCTTTCACTTACGACCACTTTGCCTTTTGGATTAATTTCGGCAAGAATTTGTTTTGTCACGTTCAAATTCACCTTTAATGTTTCAAGGTTACGATTATTTATCCCAATCAAATCAGCGCCTGTTTTGATGGCTGAGCGAAACTCCGATTCGGTGTGGGTTTCAAGCAAAACCTCAAGACCGAACAGATGAGCCCCGTCTATCATTTCGTTAATGCTTTTTTCACAGTATCCTCTGTCAAAAAGCGCTTTAATTAGCAAAACGGCGTTAGCTCCTATCTTTGGTGCGGCTTCGATTTGTATTGGGCTTAAGATTATGTCTTTCATGAGGATGGGAAGTTTCACGGCTTCTCGCGCTTCAGCCAATGCTTCTAGAGAGCCATTGAAGTGTTTTGGCTCAGTTAACACGGATATTGCGGTTGCTCCGCCTTTTGCCATAGCCTTCGCAATCATGCTTGCTTTAACGTTTTTTCTGATTATCCCAGCTGATGGTGAAGCGGCTTTGATTTCGGTTATGACTGGGGTAGCTTTGCTTTCTAAAATTGCCTTCCTTAAACTAATGCGAACCCTTTCTGTCGGCTTTAACGTTTCATAGTATCCGCTATCAATTGTTTCTTTAGCATCACGCGCCAGCACATCAAGGAAATCACTCATACTTCGCTTTCAACTCCTCAAGTTTTGACAGGCTGCCGCCTGAAGCTTTCACTAAAGCCTTAAGCTTGGCGTAGGCAGCTCCGCTTTCGATTGATTTGCGAGCTATTTCCATGCCGCCTTCGAAGTCTTCTGCTTCCCCGCCAACAATGATTCCTGCCGCACTGTTGACAAGCACAAACTCCGCTTTGGGGTCATCTAAGGTGCAGTTGCCGCTGAGAATTTTGAATAAAGTTTCAGCGCTTTCCTCAAGCGTTTCCACTTTCAAATCGGCGATGCTTGCCTTTTCTATTCCGAAATCGCTTGGAGAAGCCTCTCGTTCTGTTACTTTGCCTTTCTTTAACCATGCAATAGCCGTCTTTCCAACCGTTGACACTTCATCTAAGCCATCTAATCCATGAACAACCATCGCTTCCTCGCAACCCAGCCGCTTCAACGCATAAGCCAATGGGGCAGTCAGTTTGGGGTCATATACGCCGAGCAGTTGGGCGTTAGCGCATGCTGGATTAGTTAGCGGTCCGAGGAGGTTGAATACTGTGCGAATGCCAATTTCCCGTCTTGGCTCAGCAGCATACTTCATAGCGGGATTGAAAGCTGGAGCAAACATGAAGCCTATCCCAACGTTTTCTATTATGCCTTCAACTGCTTCGGGCTCCAAGTACAGGTTAAGACCGAGCTTTTCCAGCACGTCGGCGCTGCCGCTTTTGCTGGTTACAGCCCTGTTTCCATGCTTAGCAACCGCAACGCCAGCTCCTGCAATGACGAAGGCTGCTGCTGTGCTCACGTTGAAGGTTTTTATTTTGTCTCCGCCTGTCCCGCAGGTATCCACTAGGCGGCTATGCACACGGGGATGTATTTGGCTGCTCTGCTCACGCATAACAGAGGCAAAGGCGATGAGTTCCTCAACAGCTTCACCCTTCATTCGCAAGGCTGTTAGAAAAGCAGCAGTTTGTGAGCTTGTCGCTTTCCCCGACATGACTTCTCGCATTATCGCTCCTGACTCGTCGCTTGTTAAGCTGTAGCCTTCGATGAGTTTCTGTATGCCTTCCCTAATCACAGCCGTCGCCCGCCATCCAAAAAGTTTTTAATTATAACTTTCCCATCCTCGCAGAGAATCGATTCGGGATGAAATTGCACGCCGTCAATCGGGTACTTAACATGCCGAACACCCATGATTTCACCGTCGTCAACGCATTCTGCGGTAATTTCTAAGCATGAAGGAATAGAGCATCGCTCGCCAGCAAGTGAGTGATATCTCGTTGCCGTGAATGGGTTGCGTACACCCTTGAAGATACCTTTTTGGTCATGTTTTATGGTGCAGGTTTTGCCGTGCATTAGCCTTTTTGCGTGGATGATTTTTCCGCCATAGACGCTGATTATTCCTTGGTGACCTAAGCAGACGCCTAAAGTTGGAATTGTACGACTCATAGTTTGCAGAATTTCTGTGCAAACGCCAAAATACCTAACATCCTCAGGCGTGCCTGGACCTGGCGAAATCACAATTCTGTCAGGTTTAAGCTTGGTTAACTGTTCTAGGGTAACTTTGTTGTTTCTGTAAACGATGGTTTCTGCGCCCTGTTCGCCTATGTACTGGACAAGGTTGTAAACGAACGAATCGTAATTATCGATTACTACTACCTTCATGCTTTTGCGCCTCCAGCCCGCTCAAGCGCCTGCATCAGCGCTTTTGCCTTGTCGTCTGTTTCGAACCATTCTCTTTCTGGAACTGAATCAGCTACGATTCCGGCGCCAGCTTGAATGTACGCTTTGTTCTTGTCGGCGAAGAGGGTGCGGATGGTTATGGCAAAGTCGGCATTGCCATTGTATGAAAAGTAGCCTACTGCACCAGCGTAAGGTCCACGCCTTGCTGGTTCAAGTTCGTCAATGATTTCCATGGCTCGCACTTTTGGTGCTCCAGAAACCGTGCCAGCTGGAAAAACAGCCCGCAACGCGTCATAGCTTTGAAGGTTTTCTTTAAGTTCACCTACCACTTGCGAAACAATATGTTGTACGTGGCTGTACCGATGGACTTTCATGAATTCAGGCACATGAACGCTACCGTACTTGGAGATTCTGCCAATATCATTACGTGCTAAATCGACAAGCATCACGTGTTCAGCACGTTCTTTTGGGTCGGCAAGCAATTCGCAGGCTAACTTGCGGTTTTCACCAGGGTCTTCAGCAACTGGTCTTGTTCCTGCAATCGGGAAGGTTTCCACGGTTCTGTTTTCAACTCGGACGAGCATTTCGGGGCTGGAACCAACGATTTGCCGATCGCCTGACTTGTAAAAGTACATGTAGGGTGAAGGATTAATGGTGCGAAGAGACTGATAAAACGGAATCAGGTCACCTTTTATTTGGAATTGGTAGCGTTTGGACAGGACAACTTGGAAAATGTCTCCTGCAGTCACGTATTCTTTTGCTTTTTCTACCGCTTTTTCATAGTTTTCTTTTTTAGTGCTTACTTTAGGTTGAGTGTAAGATAATTCTTCAGAAGTGATGGGTTGCTTGAGTAGGTTTTCAACTTCGGGTAGACGGTTCTCGCTTCGGTAATAGTAGAATGCTTGTCGCTGTATATGGTTGAAGATGAATCCGTCGTCAAATATGCCCATTTCCAATTCAGGAAAATTCAGGTCAAATCGGGACTTTTCTGGCAGTTTTTCCCAGTAACGTACCGCATCATAAGAGATGTAGCCGACTGCTCCGCCAATGAATCTGAATTCGCTGTTTGAGACTGCATCGTCTTTGAGGAGTTTTTCTATGAGTTGCAGTGGGTCGCTTGTTTTCTGTGTGGTTGTTTCGCCGGTTCTTTCGTTTTTGATTTGGGCTTTTTTGTTTTTTGTTTGGAGGGTTATTTTTGGGTCGAATCCGATGAATGAGTATTGTGCGAGTTTTTTTGGTCCTTCGATTGATTCGAGAAGGTAGGTTGTTTTGTATTGTTTTTGGAGTTTTGAGAATATTTCGAGGGGTTGTTGAGTGATCTGGATTTTTTTGATTTTTAGGGGGTTAGCTGGTTTGGTTTCGGTTGTTGTCTGTGTGCCAAAGGTGATTCCCCATTTTGTTCATGCTTCCTTATGGTTCAAAAATATACGCCAATGTATTATTTAAGGCTTACCAGTACAAAAATGTACTCTAAGGCTTGAGCACAACACTCATCCAATCCAGATAAGCCTTCGACGCATCAACAATCGGAAGCGCAAGAACCTCCGGAACCTCATAACTATGCAAGCTCTTCACACGCTCAGCAACTTGCGAAAACAAGTCCATGCGTGATTTCATAACGATTAAGCACTCCTCAGCCTTCTCAATTTTGCCAGACCAATGAAAAAGTGACGTGACTGGACTAACGATGTTTCCGCAAGCAATCAAACGCTCATTCAAAAGCAATTGCATTATTTTTTCTGCTTCCTGCTTATCTTTCGCAGTAACTAATATGATAATGTAATTGTGGTTCAATAGCTCTCACTAAAAGAAATGTTTAGTTTTGAGGAATAAATAAACTTGCACTTTACTTGAATTTTGCCCTTTCTGCCGAACGTCAAAATCACCGCTAGTTTAGGGAGAAATTTCCCACAGTCATATTATCGCCGTCGGAATCCCAATTGTCTGTAAATCAATGAACAACTGCCAAATAAAAAAGGTAAAATTAGAATAATCTTTGCTCCATTGATACAGTGACGTATAACCATGAACTTGAGTGACTAGTAACAATGAAGATGCGTGACGTAAAAGAACAGCCAAAACAAGCTTTATTCAACAAAATAACCTTGAAACAGACGCTGAAGGATTAGAAAAAATAGTTTCGCAAGCGTGCCCTGCCTTAATTAGCTAAACGATGGGTTTAGTAGTTTTGCCCATGGAACATAGCAGGTTATTATCGAAGAAGTTGCTTGATTATAGCGAATGGTTAAGACATTTAAATTTCCGTTTAAACAATAATAGAAGGTGAGGGAAGCCATTTGAAAGAGGAGCAATTTAAAGTTTTAAAAACTATGAGTGAAGCTACAAGCCGCATGGACCTGAACATGTTTGCTAAAAAGGTGAATTTAAACCCAAACCAAACTATACAGCAAATTCAAGAACTAGCAAAAGAGGGCTTTCTGCAAAGAATCGGAAATGGATATGGCATAACTGAAAAAGGAAAAGCAGCAATCAAAGCGTTCACGCCTGTTCCAGAAGAAATGGGGTTTCACTTTTACTATGGTATCAATCAGCCCGCAGACTTAACCTCGAAGACACTTGAAGAGTTTTACAAGGCTATAAAACAGGTCAGCGCAGGTTCGCTTGAATTTCACCTCTACAGGGGCGACTTTGAAAACTGGCTAAAAGAAGCCTGCAAAGAGCCAGAGCTTGCAGATAAAATTGGAGGCATTAAGGTCGCTGGCCTAAAGGGTGAAGACCTTAGGGCAGAACTCTTGAAAGTGCTTGACGCAAAATACTGCATCCAAGAACTGATGTAAACTTCTACAGCTTCTTCTCGTTTAACTTAATCCACCAATCAGGGACTCTGGCTTTTTCCGCGTTGTCCCAAGAGTCAAAGGGCTTAATATCCAAGATTGGCGTGCCGTCGAAAGCGTCCAGACCGCGAACAGTCAAAGTGTTGCCTTCAACCTTTAACAACTCAACTAGTGTTAGTCCGATGGGGTTTGGGCGAATGTTAGTTCTGGTAGCGAAAACTCCAAGCAAAGGCATGTCCATTCTGCCTCTTGGATGAATCTTCAATGTCATTCGTTGCTTGTTGGAAATTTGGTTGAGCCAAAAAAGCACAAACAAGTGTGAAAAGCCATCAACACCATCTAAGGCTCCAACCAACTCGTCACGAACGATAATCTGTGAGATTCTGGATTTATCTTTAACCTCGTTGCCAACAGCTTCGGTTTTGACGCGGCCTATGGGGTTCAAAAAGATTTTGTCTTGAAAAGTCATCGGTTAAATACGCCTTAACTTTTGAGTGAGCCGTAAAACTATATAAGCATTCTACTGAAATCGCGAATAAACCTGCTAATAGAAATCACAAGCTAAAAATTGAAACTTACCTTTAACTTCTAAATTTAGCCGCACGATTCGCAATTAACGTAGCCATAGCACCAGCAGCAACTCCAGCGTCAATGTTAACAACTGCCAACCCCAGTGAACATGACTGAAGCATAGCCATCAGCGTGCTTACTCCTTTTTCGCCAAAACCGTAACTATTAGAAGTTGGAACCGCAATCACCGGAACATTAACCATACCAGCAACCACCGAAGCCAAAGCCCCTTCCCTGCCAGCAACCACAATAATAACGTCAACATCCTTCACGATTAAGTCTTTTAGGGGCTGAAGAACCCTATGAATCCCAGCCACACCCAAATCATACGATGCATAAACTTGGCAACCCATTTCTTCAGCAATCACCTTTGCCTCTTCAGCCACTGGAATGTCAGAGGTGCCTGCGGTTAAAAGTCCAATCTTTCCACCAGTGTTTTTAATGGCAATGTTTTTCTTTTTAATGATGACTATTCTTGCTTTTTCATTAACCTGGAAAGTTGCATCGTCAGGCAGCGCCTGGTTGAGGGCTTGAACTTGTTCTTGACTGCATCTGCTCACTATTACTCTACCATTTTCACTAAGCATTCGAAGGGTTATTTCAACTAGGTCTTTTGCTGTTTTGTTCTCAGCTAAAATTATTTCAGGAATACCTTTTCTGTGTTCCCTGTTAGCGTCAATTTTTGCTATGCCTTCAACTTCAGCAATAGCTAGCAGGCGCAACAGTTTTTCTGCTTCCTCAACTGTTAACTCGTTTTTAGCGGTTTTTTCAAGAATCTCTTTCAATGTGGACATGATTTCGATCACTTGCTCAAGAACCACAAGCAATATATCGTTTTTGCTTTTTTAATATATGCAAGCGGTCGGAACAGGATGCCTGAATTTTCTAGAATAGTTATGATTGATTGTCAAGTCGCTGGAGTTTCTGGAGACATGATTCTGGGCGCTTTACTGGATCTTGGAGCAGATGTAAACAAGGTTACTTCAGCCATAAAAAGTCTGGAGAACGCCGATTACGGTTACAAGAATGTGGTGGTTGATATCAAACAGGTTATGCGTAAAGAGTTCAGAGCCACCAAAGTTGACGTCACAGCTGAAGGAAAATCCAGAAAAGACGGGAAACAATTAATCGAAATAGTTGAAAAAACAGCAGAAAACCTCAAGCTTTCAGCAAAAGCAAAGCAGTATGCCTCAAACGTCATCCACACGTTGGTTGATGCAGAAGCGAAACTTCATGGGCATCATTTGGCTGATGCGCATTTGCATGAGGTTGGGTTGGTTGATACTGCCGCGGAAATTATTGGTTCTGCGGTTGCCATGGAAGACCTTGGCTTCTTTAACGCTAAAATCGTTGCAACGCCAGTCTCCGTTGGCGGAGGATTATTCCAGTTTTCACATGGCACAGTGTCAAGTCCATCTCCGGCGGCGCTAGCTATTTTTCAATCAAAGAGTTTTCCGATTAAAGGTGGACCTGTCGAGTCGGAACTAGCTACGCCCACGGGAGCAGCAATAATAGTTAATTTAGCAGACGAAGTAAGCAGGTTTTACCCTGAGATGGCTCCATTGAAGGTTGGTTATGGCGCAGGCGGAAAAGAGTTTTCTGAAATACCTAACGTTCTTCGAATAACAATGGGTAAACCTTTAGAAAAATGCTTGATGAAGGATCAGATTGCCGTATTGGAAACCAACGTTGATGACGTGTCAGGGGAAATTGTGGGGCATACTGTTGATCGGCTTCTTGCGGAAGGCGCAAAAGACGTAAGCATCATACCCATGTACACTAAAAAGAATAGACCTGGGCAAATTATCAAGGTAATCGCTGACCAAAAAGATGCCCAACACCTCTCAAATGTACTGATTAATGAAACAGGCACGTTGGGAGTCAGAGTTTACTTCTGTGAAAGACACATTGTTACCCGTGAAGTTTATTCAGTCGATTTGCTGATTGGCGGCGTTAAAGAACCAATAAAAGTAAAGGTTTCAAAAAACAGCAATGGAGAAATCATCCGCATAAAACCCGAATATGACGATCTTAAAAGGTTGGCGGAAAAAACTAATAAGCCTCTTAGAGAACTTTCGGAGCTTGTAATCTCGAAGGCAAAAGAAATTTTTATCCAACCGACGTGATTTGCATGGAAGACCCAAATCGTAAACTTGAAGAACTCAAAGATTTCATCAAGGAAAAAGGAAAGGACGGCGTGGTAATCGCTTTTTCTGGAGGCGTGGACAGCTCAACATTAGCGGCTGTAAGCCATGAGGTTCTAGGCGAGAAGGCTGTGGCTGTTATAGCTCAATCTCCAACATACACGTCTGAAGAATTAAGGGACGCTAAAAAAACAGCCAAGGACATAGGCATCAAACTGTACGTGATTGAAACTGACGAGTTATCCAATGAGAATTTTAGCAAAAACCCTGAAAACCGCTGCTACTACTGCAAAAAAGAATTACTCAAATCCCTAATCGACTTCGCGCATGAACTCGGGTTCAAAGCGGTTTTTGAAGGCACAAACTTCACCGATTTAAACGATCACAGACCAGGATTCAAAGCAATTCAGGAAGTAAAAAGCGTGTATAGTCCATGGATGATTAACAAGTTTAGTAAAGATGAGATTCGCCAAGTAGCCAAAACAATGGGGCTTAGCGTTTATGACAAGCCTGCTTTAGCGTGCTTGGCTTCAAGGATACCGTTTAACGAGAGAATTACGGCTGAGAAGCTGAGTAGAATCGATAGGGCAGAGCAAGCCGTAAAGGCGATAACGGGGGTTAAGCAGATCCGAGTTAGAGACCATAACGGGTTAGCAAGAATAGAAGTTGGAAAAACTGAAAGAGAACTCTTTTGCAGCGTCGAAGTTTTGGATAGGGTAGCTGAGGATTTGAAAAAATTAGGATTCAAGTATGTGACAATTGATTTAGAAGGCTACCGATCAGGAAGCATGCTAAAAACACTGGACACATCAGTATAAAAAAACTGTTTGTATTTAGCTGCGTCGTTTTCAGCTCCATTTATTTGCTTCGAGAGAGGCAAAACGAATAAGGGTGCGGGACAATTGAACAGTGGAAAGAAGAGTGCAGGAGGGGCAATCAAAATTAAAAACAAAACAAAAAACAAACCGAAAAACGAAACAAAAGGCAAAACAAAAAACAAAGGAAAAAAGACGTGGAAGCAGCAGTAAAAAAGAGGAGAAGAAAAATGAGCATAAAAAAATTGTTACTCTATCAGTAGATCCGCAAGTTGCTTTTTAGCAAAAAAGAGCCACAAGTTTTCATTGGTTTTGCTTAAAGTAACCTTTGCTATTTGGGTCTTCTTCTATTGTCATTGTTTTCAATAGGGTTGAATATACGTGTAGGCTACTACCTATCAGGGGTCAAATGTATATACGTTTTGACAGTACACTTTGTCGGTACAGTCACATGTGCCTAAAGCGTTTGAGACCTTCAAGCGCGCTGCCTTGTCCCGATATTATGTGATGTGGGAAAGATATTTTACTTTCAGGTATGTATCTGATATATGGAAATTGTATCAAATGATAAATTGATACTTAATCTTAGCCGGTCTCTCTAGCCTTAGAAACTTAGACTAAATAATCTTACTGAGTACATGCTAAGTCTCTATGCTTTCATGTACACAGTAACCTTTTTTCTACTTTTTCACAAATGCGCTAAGATATGTCGCTTCTAATTCTTTGAATATAGCTTTTGTTTCATCTGAGTTCATACCCACAACTTCTATTTCCGTTGTCGGTAATTTCACTTTTATTTTCCATGCTACACCTATTTGCTGTTCCATTTTCTCACCTCTATTCTATTTTATGCTATGCAGCGCTATAGCCTTCTAAACCTCTCCGTTTTGATTGGTTGAACGTCGTCTATATATAAGCAAATTGGTATAAAGTTGAAATGTGAAAATTTGACATTTTGAAAATCTCATTTTTCTCTTTTTCTGTTTTTCTGTTATTCAGGTTTACGCAAAAATGTTTTTTTCATTCATAGTAAATGCTTTTGTACATTGTCGCTACACGGTTTGCATCCAAAGCTTTCTCTCATTTTCTAATCGTATGTGTATTAACTCGTTGGTGTTATTTCTACGCGAAATTGAATAGCTTCTTGATAGTAACCAGCAACTGCGGAGAATGTAATGGTGGCATTGGCATGTGGAGCAATTGTAACGGGTAATATTGACGTAAGATGCACCGATAAAACGCTGAAGTAACCACCGCTAAATGAACCATTATTAAATGCAGCAAATCCTCCACCACTACAATCTTGGAAAACTATACTGCCTGTTTCAAAGTTTGGGGCAGTCGGATAGGGTATAACGCACGGCGCATTTCCATAATTTGTAATAGTTATGCTTAAAGTTGCTGTTGTATTGGTAACCACTTCCGAATAAGGAAAGAGCACAGACATAGAACCATATCCATCTCCAAAAGTTCCACTGACGTTTTGTCCACCACTATTGGTAAATACGTTGTCAAAACTTGCTGCTGTGATAACAGGGTCAGATACTAAAACCTCTGAATCTCGGAAAGTCGGGTGAGTATTAATATAAACAACGGCAGTAGTAAGCAACATTGCTATTATCAAACAAGAAATACAAATTCCTAATTGTAGATTATTCATTTTTTCACTTATTATTAGCCCTTGACCTTATGCTAAGTCACTATGTAGATTTAAGACTTATTTTTATGAAAAATTAGCTACTAAGTTCTTTTTTGTAAGTCTCAATTACTTCCTTCGCTATATCTGAACCCAAATATTTTTTCAAGTTAGAACTTAAACGAGTGAGAATGTCTATGCATTCTTCTGAACCACCACAATGGAAAGGTTCTAAAGCTATTGTTATTATTTGTGCAACGTTAAGAAAATTGATGAAAACATCCGATTTTAGAATCGTATCGATATTTCTAACATTCATCGCCCACTTTTGCTCCTCTGAATCTTCGTAAGTGAAATAGTCAAGATCAATGTCTAAAACAAAGTTTCTATCCCTTACACCTTTATTGAATGCTCTCTGAACATCTTGATGCTGATTTCTATCACCTAACAAACCAGTATAATTATCCAGTTGGTTAATAGAAGAGCCACCAATATAGAAAGAATGTAATTTCCCCTTCTTGTCTTTGTATGGTATATTGTCAGTAGTACCTTCTGTGGAGATTCCATTGATTATGTTATTGTGATTTTTTTCACTGTATATTGAAAGAGCATCACCTATCAATTCTCTATACATAGAAGGGACTATGAAATCACTGTTGTTCGGATCAAGTTTGTTTTTCACAAACTCTTTCAGTTTTTTTTCTTGATTTTCCTGTATACCTGCACTCTCAATAATTATTTCTTTAAGAGGATAAGCAAAATCTGAGTGCCAATCTATATGACAGAGGAATGCATTATGTTTAATGTAACCCTTTCTTAAGGCATCCATCCAGCATAAGCAAGCAACCCTGTGATTTAACATTACATAAAAATACTTGCCAAGATTGCTAAAGGTAAGATATTTCATGTTGTACTTTTCTGGGGCTTGTCTTTTCATATACTTCACTATTGAAGAAGCGTGGTTATTTTTCATACAATTCTTCTATTCTAAACTATACAGATTTAAAACTTATCATCAATGAAAACTTAGCCGAACACTGTTCAAAGGTTAGTTCTTGTTTATTATGTAATCTCTGATATCTGTTATAGTGTAACCAGTTACTTCTAGCTCTACCGTATGGAGTAGCTAAGTACTTACGTTGTGCGTCTGCATGAATCCTTTGTTTTTGGTCTTTGTTGGTATTCTTCATTCCATACCCTACCCTCTAAGCTAGAACGAAACCTAATATTAGATTCCTTCTTACTTTCCTTAAGACCTTTCACTCTGCACTCTTCACAGAACCGTTTACCTTTTTCTTTTAGCTTTCCACACTTACAATGAGGTAGGTCTCGACAGTTATCACAATACTTAATCTGCCCACCTTTTAATGGGGATTGGCAAATAAGACAGAGTTTACCATTAGGCTTAGTTCTAACATCAAAATCTATGCCCCCTCAAGATATTGACATTTAAAACTGCTTTTCCTTTAATAGAGGGAACTTGCAAAAAGTATTATTCTTCGTTGAAGAATCAATTTATTATGTTGCGTATTGGTCATAGGGGCGCCAGAGCTTATGCGCCTGAGAACACGTTAACGAGTTTTAAGAAAGCATTAGAAATCGGTGTAGATGCAGTTGAGTTGGACGTTAGAAAGACCAAAGACAACCAAATTGTCGTTATTCACGATGCAGATGTTAAGCGGACAACCAACGGCGAAGGCTTAGTGAGTGAGCTTACGCTTAAAGAAATCAAAAGCTTTTCTGCTGAGAAAGGCGAAAAAATTCCGACTTTGGAGGAAACGCTGGATTTTTTGGATAAGAAGGTGAAGGTGGTTATTGAGCTTAAGGAAACGGGCATTGAAGAGCAAGTGCTTTCGATAGTGCATATGAAAAGCCTAGAGAAGAATGTTGTTATCGTTTCTTTCCTTGAAGATGCGCTGAAGAAAGTTAGGGAATTAGATAAGGACATTGAGACGGGGTTGATTTATGCGAAGCACAAGAACCCAATTAAAGCAGCGTTAGAGCTAAAAGCGAACTATCTTCTTTCCTTCTATAGATTCACGCACACGGCTAACGTTGAGAAAGCGCACCAGAACGGTTTAAAAATGATAGTGTGGACCATAAACAAACCCGAAGAAGTAGAAGAATACGCTAAGAAAGGCGTGGACGGGATATCCAGCGACAAGCCAGACATACTTATGCGTGTTAATGCATAGCAACCTGCCCTTTTAGAACCTGCTCTATCCGCTCTGCTTCAATGCGGCTTTCATCATTTAGAGGAGTTAAGCGTATTTCGGCGGCTGCTTTCACTCCGAACCCCAGCTCTGCTGCCCGTCGTAACTGGGCTTGCTCAAAAATGTCGGCTTCGCCAACTTTGCCTTTAGCTCCGTACATTTTGAGAATCGCCACACCAACTGCGTCTATGGCTACTCGGTCCCGGCTTGCAAGCAAAAGGTTCGGCTCAACCAATGTGCCCCGGTCAGGACCGCCAGTTGTGAACGCTTTTATTCCATCCATTAAAACAAAGTCTAAGTTGTAATTGTTGTTTATCTCCGCAATCATCTGCCGCTGATAAGGTGAAGTATGCAGTTCCCACATGTAATCGTACATTCCGCCAGGAACCTTTTTCGCCACTAAACCCACGGAATTCTTCATTGAAAGCGTGAAGTGGCCGCCGAACCTATGAGTTTTTATGCAGCATGTCTGAACCACTTTGTCAGCGTCGTGGAATACTTTTGCCATGTAGAATCCTCTTGCCCAATGGGTGCCTCCTCGTTCAACTTTAAGCCAGTCTTCTTTGCCCACGTCATTTAAGACAACAGCCTTAAACCCTAGTTCCCTTGATAGGGCTAAAACGCCCATTTTCTCCAGAACTTGCTCGGTGTCGCCCATGCCGCTTCGTTCAGCCAACGTTATGCCGCCAGCTCCAGCGCCCTTTAGTGTTTCAACGATTGCTCTTAAAGTGTCAAGGTGGGTTGATGCTGGAAACGGGTCAGCACTGTTATAATTAGCTTTCAAAGCCACCTGCTTCCCGGAATACTCGCCCAAGCCCAACTTGTTGAGCAATGCAGGCACGCCATTCGCTCTATCGGTAGTTTTTAGAATGAAAACTTCGCCCATGGAGTTTGCCATAAAAACTTCTCCATTAAAAGTTAAAGGGCTGCTGTGTTATTAGTTTTTCACTGCATCAAGCTGCAACAACAAACCGTAAGCTCTATATTATTCAATGAAACCTTTTTCAAAAGAAGCTTTATGCGGGCCCGTGGCTCAGTCAGGCTAGAGCGGCGGACTCTTAATCCGTAGGTCGCGGGTTCAATTCCCGTCGGGCCCGCTTCAGCTTATAGATAATCTATTTTTGAACAGCTTTTTTTCTTGAGTTAAGGCATTAAAGCTTAAATTTTTGCAGTTGTTGTACATTACGTATGACATCAATGAAGACAGTGTGCGTGAGAATCTCAGAAGAAGAAAAGCGCCAATTATGTAAGTATGGGACTGTTTCACATACTTTAAGAGAAGCAATGAAACTCTACCTGAACACCAAAAAAACCGAGGAAGTCCTTTCTAAGTTGGGGGAACTGCAGGCAAAGAATCGGATAAAAACTTCAACAGAGGAAGAAGTCAAGTTAATCCGTGAAGATAGAAGCCGCTGACAATACTTCTAAGTCCACTGGAAGCCCAATGCCCGAATTAATGCAACGCCAAACTTGTTGTCAACACAATGAACACAAAGAGAGTTATCAACACGTAATTGCGGTTCTTTTCCCATGCAAAATAGACGACAGAAGAAATTGCTCGGATGTAGGGGGTTAAAATTAATATTATTAGCCCTATTGTCATGAACCAGAGAGCGTTTTGTGATACGAGTAAGTGTTGGATTTGGTTGTATATGAAAGCGAAAAAATCCTGTCCAGTAATAAACACAGCCTTATTTTGAGAAACTTGCAGGTTACCGTAAGCCTCATAGAAGAGGGCTATTCCGATAATTTCCAGCAGTACACTGATGACGACGCCTATTATTAGAATGTAACTTACAGCGGTTTCTAGTTTTGATTCGCCGCTGCCTAAGCCCTGAGAAGTCATAGTGTGGTCACTCCTTTGTATAGCATCTGAATGATTAGCAGTGTAACTATGACGAGGAAGAGTATTCTGAGGTTTCTGTCACGGATTCTATTTAACAGTCTTCCGCCAACTACTGCGCCGATTGTTGTGCCCACAGCCATTGGCGCCATTAAGGTTAGGTTCAAAAGACCTGAAAAAAGGTAAACGCTCACGCCAGCCAGTGCAGTCATGCCTATGATGAAGCTGCTGGAAGCGCTGGATACTTTTGAGGGTATTTTTAGGACTTTCTCGTGAACAATGACTTTGAAGGCTCCCGCCCCTATTCCAAGCATTCCCGCGGCAATGCCAGCTACAAACATTCCTAAGCCGCCTAGGAGCGAGTTGGTGGCTTTGTATTTTATTACTTGATTTTTGGCTTTATCAAAGTAGCTTCCCTCAAGACCGAGCCGTTTGGAAATTTTATCTTGTTTCTCTGGCGGAGTATAAACTTCTTTGAATGAGCTTCTAAAATTAATGAAAGAAGTAAGTAGGAAACCTGCGAATAGGAAATAGAGGAAAACTGGCGCGACTATTACAGTGATTGTTGCTCCCACGATGGCACCAATGATGGTGAACATTTCAAGGTACATAGCGACTTTTATGTTTGTAATCCTGTCTTTCACGAAGGATGAGGCTGAACCGCTGGAGGTAGCGATTATAGCTACCATTCCGCATGCCACCGCCTCCTTAACGGGGAAGCCCAGTAAAACCAAGATAGGAGTTAGAATGCTGGCGCCGCCCAGACCTATAAGGGAACCTATGAGGCCAACAGCGATAGACAGCAGAAGCAATGTAACCATGTCTAGCATGCTTTTCTCCGCTATTGATAATTAATAAGTTATTAAATAACATAATTGGTGACTAGCTGCTAGGCATCATACCCTTATACATCTCTACTTTTTGAGACGAGTTTCACTAGCTAAAAATGACGGGTCTCCCCTTTCTGAAAAGCTTGTTTTGGGCTGTTTTTTTGGTTTAGGGTTTGTCAAAGTAATCGTTTTGATTTCGGTTTAAATTCACTTTTTTATCGTATTTCTTGAAGGTCTATTTCAGTTTTAAGTTTGTGTCTCAATAGTTGAAAACGTTGCTTGGAAAGTCTTTTATGCTGTTTGGATTAAAATTATACACGTTATGTTTGATTTAGAGGAGTTACAGTCAAGACTCATCTCTTTTCCAGAAGAATACGTAAGCAACTTCAATTACGTTTGGAAAAGAAAAATTGAGATAGAATCCTCAGGCAATGCTAGCGTTCTTGACGACAGTCACCGCGACGAGATCTATCGAAGATTATGTTCCATACTTCCTAAGTGGCAAACATACCGTCCTATGGACAACACTCCTTGTCTCGCCACTTTGAAAAATTCGCTAGTCAACATTTCCGAAGCCTATAACCAACTGAGAAAGCATACTTTACTTGACTTTGAGAATATTCCTAATGAAGCATTAGAATCTGTTTGGCACGAATTAGGTAAGGCAAAGGAAAATGGCGGTGAAATGAATGATTACGGTTCATACTCAGTTATCTCTATTTGCAAGCCTCTTCTTCTCATTTGGGGACAAACATTAGCCTTTGACTCCAAAGTTAGAAAAAACATGCTACAAAAATATCGAATCGACAAATATTCAGGCAATTGGAACCTTAGAGAATGGAAAAACATAATGATATTACTGAGCAGAGAACTTAATGAGGACAAGAATGCCATAGAATTTATGAAGAAAAAAACGGTCGAGTGGTATGGGAAAAACACGCCCGTGCCTTATGGCAGATTCTTGGACATTTACTATTTCGAAGGAGCTTAGCAAAAAAATGAGTGAAAGAAAAGCTTTGAACCTGTTACCCATTATTCAGCAGTTTGCTGGACAAATTGCCGCGGATAAGATTGAAATCTACAATGAAGCCAGTATCCAATATGAATTGGCAATTTTTTTTCGACGAAACCTTAGCGAGGGCTACAAGGTTCAGCTTGAAAGAAACACACGTTTTTTTTGAACTAACAAACAAAGACGACGAACCTTTCAAGAAGAAAGAAATGGACATTGTAGTTTTCGATTTAGCAAAGAAAGAAAAACATTGCATTGAACTAAAGTACCCGATAAATGGGCAATACCCCGAACAGATGTTTAGCGCATGCAAAGACATCAAATTTCTTGAACAATTAGTGTTGTCGGGTTTTGATGAATCCTATTTCGTGATGTTTGCAAAAGATACGCCATTTTATTCAGAAACAGGTGATTCAGGAATATATCTGAATTTTCGTAAAGAAAAGCTGATAAAAAACTTGATTACAAAACCCACAGGAGCCAAAGATGAAACGCTGAACTTTAAGGGAAAATATGCAATTAATTGGATGGACGTTAAGAACAAACTGAAGTGGTTTGTAATCAAGGTCTAATTTCTGCTTTGTTGAAGTTACATCCCTGAAAACGACACAGCTAAACTATTAACCCCATAGATTTCTATTACCAACGCATTGCGGGAACAAGCTGTTCCTCAAGGAGAATATTGTCGTAGGAAACTATTTTTTATGCTCATTTTTCTTCTCCTCTTTTTTACTGCTGCTTCCACGTCTTTTTTCCTTTGTTTTTTGTTTTGCCTTTTGTTTCGTTTTTCGGTTTGTTTTTTGTTTTGTTTTTAATTTTGATTGCCCCTCCTGCACTCTTCTTTCCACTGTTCAATTGTCCCGCACCCTTATTCGTTTTGCCTCTCTCGAAGCCAACAAATGGGTATACATTGTTGAAAACGGCACAGCTATAGAAATCTAAGGGGTTAATAGTTTAACCAACGCATTTCTGTTTCTTATCTAAAGATTTCATTACTAGAACTCTAATTTAAACCAAAATCATAAGGAAAAGCTTGAAAAATTAGGGTTTGAATTGTTTGCAGGTTGAGGGTAGAAAAGGTGCAAAAAGGTTAAAAAAGGTGGAAAAAGGCAAAATTAGGCAAAAAAGCTAGAAAACCATGAAGAGGGCTAAAAAAAAAAGGGCATCTGACTGTTTATTGTTGCTTGAATTCTTCCCTAATTTTCATCTGCCGCCTCTTAAGGTTGTAACTCAACGAAAAGTCATGTGCAGCGTCACGAATCTTCCTTAGCAGAAGCATCATTCGGCTATTCTTGTCAAAGTTTCTTGGCACAGACTCATCTGGCAAATAAATTTCCTCATGCTCCTTAGCCAAACCAATAAGCGGAATCTGCAATCCAAGCGTTTGCAATGCCGCTTTTGCCGCGCTCACCTGCCCTGGTCCGCCATCAATCATCACTAAATCGGGAAGTTGACTTTTTTCTTCTACCAGACGCTTATACCTTCTTGAGACGACCTCGTTGACTGCGGCGAAATCGTCTTGCCCCATGAAAGTTTTGATTTTGAATTTACGATAGTTCTTCTTGTCAGCCTTTGCGTCCTTGAAGCTTACCATGCCTGAAACCACATGCTCCTGTCCCAAGTTGGAAACATCAAAGCACTCGATTATGCGCGGCAGCACTGGAAGGTTAAGCGCAGCCTGCAGGTCAACAAGTGCACTATCAACTTCCAATGTGGATTCCAAGTTTTTCTCCGCCAGCTGCACAAGCGCAAGCTTATCTGCTCGCCTAGGAATCGTCAACGAAACAGGCGCGCATCTTTTCGCTGAAAGAAAGTCTTCCAGGGCTTTTTTCTCTTCCGTTTCCTGCCAACACGGCTTATTTAGCAATATTTCGCGGGGTATTTGGTTGGTTGTGTAGAAAGCTTTCAGAAATTCCTGTTCGATCTGAGGCTGAAGGTCAACAGTGAACTGATTTTTGCCACGCAAAACGCCTCTTCTCACTCCCATCTGAACGGCCAGCATTTTTTCGCCAACCTGCCTAAATGCCATAATGTCTTGGTCAAACCGCCGTTCATGGTCAACAATCTGATGTTGTGTCAAAAGCTTAATGGAAGCGATTTGGTTGCGGAGATCAAGTGCAGTCTCGTATTGCTTTTGTGCAGAGGCGGTTTGCATTTGAGAGTTGAGTTGTTCGATTGTTTGCTGGTAATTGCCGTTTAGAAAAGAGCGGGCTTGCTTAACTTGATTGGCATATTGTTCAGCAGTGACTTTTCCGATGCAGGGTGCAGTGCAAATGTGGATGTGAAAGTTTAGGCACGCGCGTTTATGCATGGTCTTGCATGTGCGTAGTTTGAACACTCGCACTACTAAGCGCTGAAGATCCTGTCGTATGAAGCCTTCAGTGTATGGTCCAAACGATTCGAGTTTGCGTGACACTTTGCGGCTGGTCAATATCCTTGGATAGGGCTCTCTTGTGAGTGAGATGTAAGCGAAAGTTTTAGCATCCTTAAGGTCAATATTATACTTGGGCGTGTACTGCTTAACCAGCTTGTTTTCCAAAAGCAAAGCTTCAACTTCATTGTTCACAATAATCCAGTCGATATTTCGAATCCTAGAAACCAGCTGTCGTGTTTTCGCAGGCTGGTCAGTGTTTGAAAAATAGCTTTTGACGCGTGACCGCAGGCTTTTGGCTTTGCCAATGTACAGGATCTCGCCTTGCTCGTTCTTGAAGAGGTAAACTCCAGGGTTTGTTGGCATATCTTGGCTTTTAAAGTCCGAGGGGCATGTTATTTGGATCATGCAGACTGTTTCACTGCCAAACTAATTTCTTCTCGCGGACGGTTAAGCATTTTCTTCAAAAACATACCCGTATAAGACGCAGCCTTTTGCGCGACTTCCTCGGGCGTTCCCTGCGCCAGCACTTCGCCGCCAGCAGCCCCGCCTTCAGGACCCAAATCGACAAGGTAATCGCAGCTTTTAATCACGTCTAAATTATGTTCGATGATGTAGACGGTGTTGCCGTTGTCAACAAGCCGATTTAACACTTTAATCAACCGTTTAGTATCATCAAAATGCAGACCCGTGGTTGGTTCGTCAAGCATGTAAATAACGTGCCCAGACTTGTTTTTGCTAAGTTCACGGGTGATTTTGATGCGTTGGCTTTCCCCGCCTGACAAGGTAGTTGAGCTTTGCCCAAGTTTAATGTATCCCAATCCAACGTCTAACAGTGTGGTTAGTTTTCGTGAGATTCTTGGAGTGTTCTCAAAGAACTTTGCCGCTTCCTCCACAGTCATATCTAAGACTTCAGCAATGTTCTTGCCCTTATAGAGAACGCTTAAGGTTTCCTTGTTGTACCGTTTGCCCTTGCAGTCGCTACATTGCACGTAAACGGCAGGCAGAAAGTTCATTTCTATGCGCAGAACGCCGTCGCCTTGGCAGGTTTCGCATCTGCCGCCTTTCACGTTGAAACTGAATCGCCCTTCCTTGTAACCGCGCGCCTTTGCCTCTTTGGTTGAAGCGAAAATGCGCCTAATCTCATCGAAAAGTTTCGTGTAAGTTGCAGGGTTGCTTCTTGGTGTTCTGCCAATTGGATTTTGGTCGATAACTATAACATTCCTGACTATGTTTGGGACATCAATCGATTCGTGTTTACCGACTTTGTCAACCCGTTCCCCGAACATTTGCCGCAAAACAGGAATAACAGTCAAATTCATCAGCGTACTTTTGCCCGAACCAGAAACACCAGTAACTCCACACAATACACCTAACGGCAGCTGCAAGGTGAGGTGTTTGAGGTTGTTTTCTTCTGCTCCTTTAACGGTGATGCAGCCAACGGGTTTTCGCCTTATCGCGGGCACTTCAATTTTTAATTCTCCGGAAAGGTATTTGCCTGTGAGGCTTCGCTTGTTCGCCATGATTTCAGCTGGCGAGCCCTCCGCGACAATGTGTCCTCCATGGACTCCTGCGCCAGGTCCCATATCAACAATGCAGTCTGCATTGCGTATTGTTTCCTCGTCATGTTCTACAACAATCAGCGTATTACCTAAATCGCGTAAACGGTGAAGTGTGCTTATGAGTTTAGCATTGTCCCTTTGATGCAAACCAATGCTGGGTTCATCAAGAATGTAGAGTACACCCATCAAGTTGCTGCCAATTTGCGTAGCCAAACGAATCCTTTGCGCTTCGCCGCTGGAGAGTGTTCTTGCCGCACGAGAAAGCGAAAGGTAGCCCAAACCAACATTCTTAAGAAAACCCAATCGCTCGTTGATTTCCTTTAGCACCTGCTTAGCAATGGCTAATTCTTTCTCGTTCAGCTGGACGGGCAGATTGCTAAAGAAGTCAACTGCTTCTTCAATTGAAAGGTCAGTTACATCGATTATGTTTTTGTCCAGTATTTTTACGGCAAGCACTACTGGCTGCAATTTTTTCCCTTTACACGCGTTACAGGGTCTAGAGGTCATTAACTTTTCAATGTCTTCTTTCCGCCATTCACTTTCAGTTTGACGATAAAGCCTTGCTGTTTGCGGGATTACGCCTTCCCAACCTTCACGCATCCACATGTTTGCCCCATTCGACCAGTGACCGTTCATGGGTTCTTTGTCACCGTGCAAGAGCACATGCAGTTGCTGTTCCGTAAAATCCTTTATTGGAGTAAAAACGTCAAATCCATGTTTTTTGCCAACCGTCGCAAGCTGCTGAGCCCGCCAGCCAAGATCCATACTGCCGTAAACAGCTAATGCTCCATCCATAATGGAGAGATTCTTATCTGGAATCACTAGGTCTTCAGAGATTTCTGTGATTTCGCCTAAGCCGTGACAGCTTGGACAAGCACCAAAGGGCGAGTTAAACGAGAACATGCGCGGCTCAAGGCTTTCAAATACTATTTCTGGATGGTTAGGGCAGGCTCCAAAAGTGCTGAACATTGTTTCATCTTCAAAGCGTTCAAGCTCCTTCTTCTTTTCCCCGTCAGCTTTTTTGGCGTCGATGACTATTATTGTTCCTTTGCCGACTTGAAGCGCCTGCTCGACAGCTTCAGAAATACGTGAGCGCTCTTCATCGACCATTTTTACCGTGTCAATAACGGCTTCAATCCAGTGCTTTTCATAACGCACAAGCTTTACTTCTTCTTTGATTGAGTCTGAATCGTAAATTTTTTGGTCTGCCCGTATTTTGGTGTATCCTTGTTTTTTGAGGTCGTCAAAAACTTGCTCGTGTGTTCCTTTTATTCCGCGAATTATTGGTGCTAGGAAGGTGAGTGTTTTTTCTTTCTCAGCCATAATTAGGCTGGTTATGTTTTCGGGGCTTTGGGGATGAATTGAGCTGCCGCATTTTGGACAATGATGCGTGCCAATGCGTGCGTAAAGTAGCCTGAGGTAATCGTATATTTCGGTAACTGTGCCAACGGTTGAGCGTGGGTTTTTGCTGGTGCTTCTCTGTTCGATGGAGATTGCTGGAGATAACCCTTCAATCGAGTCAACGTCAGGCTTATCCATTAAGCCGAGAAATTGCCTGGCATAAGCGGAGAGGCTTTCAACATATCTTCTTTGGCCTTCAGCATAAATAGTATCGAAGGCAAGGGTGGATTTTCCTGAGCCTGAGAGCCCAGTGATCACTATAAACTTGTTTCTTGGCAAGTCTACATCTATGTTTTTGAGGTTGTGTTCTCTTGCGCCTTTGATTGAAATGGTATCTCTCATAACGTTAACCAGTTCCCTACTCCGCTTCTGTAAATTGTAACCTGTTTAATCATGAAAGATTTCAACCTTTTGTCCTAAATACTCATTTTTCTGGTTTAAGTTCGCTTTCCATCTTCCTAGACAACGCCCTATTCAACTCCGCAATCGCATCCCTAAGCTCAATAGCTCGCTCAAACTCCAGTTTCTCTGCCGCCTCCCGCATTTGCGCATCAAGCTCAACCAACTGGCGCCTTATGTCTGTTTTTGCCAGGTGTTTGGTGCCCTTGATTGTGCCCTCTTTCAAAGAGACACTCTTCACTATCGTCTTTGGCGTGATGTGATGGAGTTGGTTGAAGCGTCTCTGGAAGGAGCGCCTGTGCTTCGTGATTTCCATGGCTCGCTTAATTGACGCTGTTTCCACGTCAGCGTAGAGTATTACTCTGCCGTTAACGTTTCTCGCTGCTCGCCCGATGGTTTGTATGAGACTTCGCTCGTCCCGCAGAAAACCTTCCTTGTCAGCGTCTAAAATGAAAATTGTTGCAACCTCAGGAATGTCTAAGCCTTCGCGCAGCAGGTTTATTCCGACTAAAATGTCGAATTCGCCGACTCTCAGTTGCCGCACAAGTTCTATTCGGTCTAAGCTTTCGATGTCAGAGTGCATGTATCTGACGCGGAAGCCTTCCTTAACAAGGTAATCCGCAAGGTCTTCAGCCATCCGCTTGGTCAGCGTTGTAATCAGGATGCGGTCGCCTCGCTCGATGGTTTTCTTAGCTTCCGCCATTAAATGCTGCATCTGCCCAGCTATCGGGTGAATCTCCACTTCAGGGTCCAAAAGTCCCGTCGGTCGGGTGATTAATTCGACTGGTGAACCACTTTTTTCTAGCTCGTATTCAGCTGGAGTTGCTGAGACGAAGAGGGCTTTGCCCATTTTTCGCTCAAACTCCTCAAACTTCAGTGGCCTGTTGTCAAGTGCGCTGGGGAGTCTGAAGCCGAAGTCGACGAGGTTCTTTTTTCTTGAGTAGTCACCGTTGTACATGGCGTGTGCTTGAGGAATCGTCTGGTGGCTCTCGTCAATAATCAAGAGGTAATCTTTAGGAAAGTAATCCATCAACGTGAACGGTGGTTCGCCGGGTTTGCGCCCGTCGAAGTGTCTGCTGTAATTTTCCATTCCTGCGCAGAAACCAATTTCCTTTATCATTTCTAAATCATAGTTTGTTCGTTGTTTGAGTCGTTGCGCCTCAAGCGGAGCAAGATTGGGCAGCCTCTCTTCCAATTCCTGTTTGATATGCTCAAGTGCGAGTGCATGTTTCTCTTCAGGCACCACGTACTGCCGTGCAGGGTAAAGCGTAAGCTTATCAAGCGTTCCTGTAACATCTCCCGTTAACAGGTGGACTTCTTTGATTTTACCGATTGTATTTCCTGCAAGTTCAATCCGAAGAATGTCATTCTCGTAAGATGGCACAACATCCAGCACATCGCCTCGCACGCGGAACCTGCCCGGCTCAAGCACCATATCATTCCGCTCGTACTGCATGTCTACTAGGGCATGGATGAGTTTCTGCCTTGTAGATTGCTTTCCAACCTCTAATTCGATGGCCATGGTTCTGAAGTCGTCTGGGTTTCCAAGGCTGTAAATGCAGCTTATGCTTGCGACTATTATGGTGTCGTTTCGGCTAACGATGCTGGATACGGCGTGCATGCGCATTTTTTCTATTTGTTCATTTACGGATGAGTCTTTCTCAATGTACATGTCTTGGGCTGGCAAATATGATTCTGGCTGATAATAATCGTAAAAAGAAATGAAGTATTCCACGCGGTTATGCGGGAAAAGCTCTTTTAGTTCACCGTAAAGCTGAGCAGCCAATATCTTGTTGTGTGCGATGATGAGCGTTGGCTTTTGCAGCCCGCTGATTACGTTAGCCATCACAAAGGTTTTTCCCGAACCGGTGATTCCTAGAAGGGTTTGCTTGTCTTTTTTGGAGAAGTTGTTCACTAACTGTTCTACTGCTGCCTGCTGCCCTGGCGAGGTTTGATACGGCGCTATAAGCTGGAACTGCATGTTGCTTCTCCACAAATAACTAGAAATGTTCCAATGAAGAATTGATTTAATAAGTTTTTTCCAAAAAAATAGTGATTTAAGCCTGTTATCTTTCCAGTTGGTATTAAAATGAAAAAAGAATTTGGTTGATATTGAAAGCTCTGTTTCCTGCAGGAGTGTTCCATGTCCGGTGTGGTGTCATATTTGGCCAGTGTAGCCGTTAACGTTTAACAGTCTACAAGGTTTGGCTTGCGCAATTAATTATCTGCTGTATATGACGTGCGTCATAACGAGTTTAAGGGCACTTCTAACCAAACCACAGTAGCTACATGCAAAAACAAAACCCCTAACAAACTCGGCACATAAGAGGTAATCATTATTAGTAAAACAATCGAAAGAAAAAAAATGCGTTCTTAATTGAATGTTTACCCAACGGCTAATTTTCCGAATTTCCCAACGTTAAGCTGAATTTCACCCTTAAAACTGGTGACGTACCCGTTGTCAATTTTAATGTTATCGCCAACGTTAACTTGGTCAATCTGCTCATTCCAGAGCGTCAGCTTTACACTGCCTGTCTCGTCTGCAACCACAGCATCAACTATCCTGTAAGTCTCATCCTTAAAACGTGATTTGACTTCTCGGGGGTCACCTTTTTCAACAACTTTCGCTTCAACGCTAACCCGTTTCATTCCATTCTGCAAATCTTTAATTGCCGTCACATTAAGTCACCTAAACTGTGAATTCCCTACTGAGGGTTTTCACTTGCAAAAGTGACCTTCAATCATATAAATCTTGCCTAGCTACATCTGCATCAGCCGGTAGAGAGGAAAAAACTGGGAAAATTTAGGTTCAGACGCATTAGTACTGGTTTAAACAATACCCACCAGCAAAAGCAAGAGCAAAACCACAACTCCTATGCTGACAGCCGAAATCACTATCCTCTTTATCATTGAAAACTCTGGTTTCAATGTTCCAATGATTATTGTGCATAAGCCGCCTAACCAGACATACGAAATGGCAAACATTGCGAAAACCGCGTCTCTGAAACCTGCAGTCGCCGAGTTAATGCTGTTGAAGATGGCTTGAGACTGCGCTGATAAGACGCCCACTGCCTCCTGAGGATAGTATATTGCTCCGTAAGAGTCAAAACGCACACCAAGCGATAAATCATATGGATAGTAGAGCGGGGGCAAAGTGACTGCTACAACAAGATTTACTAATGCTCGAATAACCAGTACGAACAAAGCAAACGCTAAAGCAACAAACAGAGGTTTCCAAAGTACACTGCTTTTTAGCCCTTTAAAGAACAGGTAAATGAACCCTGTTATTAGGAACCAGCCTAAAATGAACTGCAGGGAGAACGCCTGCAAAAACTGCAGAATGAGGCCAGTGCTATTGTATTGGATGGGCGTTTGGTATTGGCCTCGGAAGAATAAGGCGCCGATACGAATAGTTATGTTAGAACTGGCTGGGTAGTTGAGGCTTAATTGTAGAGCTGTCACATTCCCCCATGAAGGTGAACCGCTGCTTGTCCAGCCTTGGGCAGTTGGTCCAACGGGGATGGTTAAATTGTTCCAAAGACCAATTGCTGTCGTGTTTGATAAAGCAGAAGTTAAGTCATATTGGTAAGAGTTTGAGTCGCTAACTGAGTACAGAGTTAAAGTTGCACTTTGAGGCGCTACCGTAGGCTCCACCTGTTTTATTGTCATTGAAAGGTTTTGGAAGCCTGAGGGGGCGCTGCAGTCCACGTTGAAAACGTTGCCTAAACGTGCTGAAATGTTGTTTGTGTTTGTGGTATTCATTTCTAGGCTGCTGTTTCCAAATATACTATAGTACCCGTTCGGGTCTGTTGGTGTGGTTCCAAGCGCTGCTACATAAATGCTATAATTGAAGAAATCATTGTAATTGTTGCTTAAGACTACGTTTGAGGTACTGTTCCAATAAGTCTCGTTGATATACGTTGGTAAGTGGTCAACGGTAGGCGACGTGTTCTCAGTGTAGGTTTTAGAAAACTGCACATACTCGTAGCCTATTTGTACGCCTATGAAAAGAAGCAGAATTATTATTGCGCCCAAGTATTTTGGGTTCTCAATTATTTTCTTGAACACTTTCACAGGCGCATAAACAACTTGCGGTATGTCATCGAGAATCAAGAGTCTTGGCTCCGTCGTTATGAAGTTCACAGGTGATTTATTAAAGTATTTGTTACATCCCAAGTTTAAGCCGGCGATAAGTCGTATAATCCACATATTGTATAAACGGGTTTTCAGCTTGGAATTTAACATTAACTTTTTGGCGCTTTCGCTTATCAACAAGTTGGCTTGTGGTTCTAAGCAAATACGCGTCGCTTCCCGCACCTGAACCGTAACTTGCAACTAAGATGCGCTCTTCAGGTTCTGCAATGTCTAACACTGCAGCTAAACCCACAGGCGAGCAACCTGAATAAGTGTTGCCGAACTTGTTAATTTGAAGCGAAGGCAAATACTGCTCATCCCTAAAACCAAGCTCCTTCGCGATCTTAACTGGGAACTGGGGGTTAGGCTGATGCGCCACAAAATAGTTCAAATCACTTGCCTTCAGGTTAAAGCGTTCCATAAGTTTACATGTTGCTTTGCGGACATGCTTGAAATAAGCTGGGTCACCAGTGAATCGTCCACCATGCATCGGGAAAGGTTCACCGTCTCTGCGCCAAAAATCGGGTGTATCAGACGTGCATGAGTACCATCCTTCAACTTCAGCGATAACATCATGTTTTCCGAAAATAAACGCGGCGCCGCCGTACCCAACAAATGTATCAAGTTCACCGCCAGGGCAGCCTCTGGGTGCTGCTTGAGCGTTATCTGCGCCAATAACCATAGCGTATTTTATGCCTGACCGTGGGTAGCTAACAAGGGAGGCTGCGTCTTTAAACATGCTTGTAGCCGCTTTACAAGCAAACTCCGTGTCCACTGCGTCAACACCTTGAACGTCGCCTTCTTCTTCGCCAAGTTTGAGAACTTGAGCTACCTTTGACGCGATAGGCTTAACCGCGTATGGGTTAGACTCTGAGCCAACATAAACTTTGCCAACCAGCCTGCTGTCAACACCTGAATGAATCAGCGCTAGTTTCCCAGCCTCTACTGCAGCTGTAACTGCATCTTCGTCGACGAATGGAACAGCACGTTCGAATCCGCTTTCTTTTATTCGAAACCTTGAAGTGTAAACGCCGTAACCTACCACTCCAGGGATGTCGTATTCTTTGTTTGGCGTGAGTACGCTGTACTCTTGGTGCGGATAGTACTCGTCGGCTAACGTGAAAGCCAAAGAGATTGTTGGAATCAAATCGCTTTTGCCGACTGAATAGCGTCTTCTAAAACGCGGAACCACTTCTCTTCCCTCAAGGCTTGAAAAATCAACATCGTCATCATCAGTTATCAACTGGTCAGTTAGCCTTCCTGGAACACGGATTTTACCGTCATGAAAAGAAATAATTCCATAAATGAAGCAAGAGAGTTTCATGAACTTGTTTGTAGGCTCATTGATGAAAGTGCATAATTCAAGTTTGCCTTTATCATAAAATAGGTCTATATTATCCATTTTTCCGTAGCTTTTTCTGCCACAGTTGCTACAGTAATATCTCACTTCAAAATATTCTTTGCCGCAACTTTGACAGCGGCTTGCTCTTAACCTGTCACCTAAATAAGAAACCCGTCGCTCTATCGGCTCACTACTCAATCTTTCTTCTCTCCTAGAATACTAACGTAAGCTTTAGTTCCAAAACCCTCAAACTCTAACACACAACCACTCTTAGGTGAACCATTACCAACATTAACTTGACGTTCGCCTGCCTCACCTCTTAACTGGCGGTAAATCTCAAAAATCTGTGCCCCGCCAGTAGCGCCTAACGGGTTTCCATCTGCTTTTAACCCGCCATCCGTATTAACGAAAAGCTGCCTTCCGTTTATTTCATAGCAGTTTTTGTTGTTTTGGCAGCTTTCATATATGTTCTTCCAAGCTGTTCCCGGTTCGCAGAAGCCTAAATCTTCGAGAGAAACAAGCTCCATCATGGTTGACTGGTCGTTTACTTCGATAACCTGCAGGTCAGACAAAGCGGTTTTAGCCATTTGAGAAGCATTCTTCATGGCAATTTCAGCCGCGACAAAACGGGATAGATCTTCTCTTGCTGAATAATTCAGGTAATCAGTGGCTGAAGTGCAGCCTAAAACGTAAACTGGATTGTCACTCAACTTTTTGGTAACTGCCTCGCTTGCAAGAATCAAGGCTGATGCGCCGTCAGAAATTGGGGCAAAATCATAGAGCCCCAAGGATTTATGCGCTGCTTTCCGCGCGTTTAAGACTTGGTCAACAGTGATTTTTCTTTGGAACTGAGCATACTTGTTTTTGGTTGCGTTCGCATGGTTTTTAACTGACACCTGAGCTAGAGCGATGTTGAGTTTGTCAAGGTTTTCGCCGGTTATGTTGTGCTTTTTTATGTAAGCTCTCAGCATAAGCTCATGGTTTGCTTCTGGAGTTCCACCTGTATAGTAGCTCCATGGGTCTTCCAAAAGCATGAGGTCATCACGTATTTTGTCCCAGCGGTCAGTCATTTTTTCTATGCCACCAACAAGAACCGTGCTGTAAACTCCAGCCTGAATTGCGTGACAAGCGGTTAACAATGCAGCGCTGAAAGAGCGGGTTACTTCCATGGGCACGTGAAGTTCGGTGAGTTCTGAGAGAAAGCCTTCTTCTAAGCCTAGTTTATTTGTGATTGGAAGAAAACAATCTGACATGTAACAGGCTTCTAGGTCCTTGCGTTCTATGTTGCATTCGTTTGAAGCGGCAAGCCAAGCTTCCTCAATTAGTTTTTCTGGTTCTTTGCCGTAATGCTCTCCAAACTTGGTTCTGCCAACAGCAACTATGGCTGGGCGATTTTGCATGATGGTTCTTCCCTTTTTGAATAGCAATTATCCTTTTCTGAAAAGACTATTAAGTGTTTGCCATATTTCCACGAAATAAGGGATTAACTAATATGTGGATTGATTAATAATTTCATCAGGCGTTTTACGTGGGGAGAGTAAAGGAAGTATTTAGTGGTCTTAAAGAGAGAATTGACGCGGTTTTCTATAAGTGCGAGTATCTGAAAGAATGTGATAAAGTTACACCACAATGATGGGAAGGAGGAAACAGCTATTGTGGCGAATATAAAAAGAGAACCAACAAGAAACATAAGAAAAGTTAAGCGTGAATGCCAGAAACTCCATGGTTTATCTCGTTTATGGTTAACTGGCGCTTTAAGGTTTTAACCAGGTTCAGCAAGTTTCTGCTTAACTCTACTGGATAAACAGGCGCACCCGTTAACGCCTTATACTCCTCTGGAAGTTTAGACAGGTTCTCTGCGGCAGTGGCTCGAATGTTACCCAGCGACGGAAACTTGTAGATTAATTTGCCCTTTTCTATGACTTTAACAAGCAACGGTTCGCCCTGCACCTTCTCATCAGCCAAGGCAATGGTGTCTTTTTCAAAATTTCCCGCAGCGTCCATGAAGCGGTAAACTTGTTTTCGTCCTGGCAAAGTAATTTTGTCCTTGCTTAACTTCATTATAGGCGAAAAGCTGCCGTCAGCCGTCATGGTTTCACAGAGTTTGTAAATTACATCCAAATAAGGTCTATCCGCTGAAGTGCCCATTTTAGTCCCTACCCCAAACGAGTCTATTCTTGCGCCTTTGCTCAGCAGTTCTTCTATTTTGAATTCATCCAAGTCGCCGCTGGCAAAAATCTTCACATATTCCAAGCCTTGGTCATCAAGGATTTTCCTGACTTTTTTGCTGGTTTGCACCAAATCGCCGCTGTCCAAGCGGACGCCTCCAAGCCTAAAGCCCTTAGCCTCAAGCTCTTTAGCTACAACTGCGGCTTTTTCCGCGCCTGAAATGTCATTATAAGTGTCTATGAGAAGCGTGGACTTGTTTGGGAAAGTTTTAGCGAAAGCCCGGAACGCATCAATCTCTTTTGGGTAAGACATGATAAACGAGTGCGCCATGGTTCCGAAAACTGGAATGCCATAGACTTGCCCTGCTAAAACGTTACTTGTGCCTTGGCACCCAGCGATGTAGCTGCTTCGCGCCACTTTCATTCCAGCGTCAATACCAGGTTCTCTTCTTAAGCCAAACTCAATCACGGATTTTCCCTTGGCTGCGTGTACTACCCGCGATGCTTTGGTGGCTATCATGGATTGCAGGTTAACAGTGTTAAGCAAAAAAGTCTCAACTAGCTGAGCCTCAATAATCGGAGCTGTAACGCGAATTAAGGGCTCATTTGGAAAAGCTACAGTGCCCTCAAGAACAGCCCAAACATCACCCGTAAACCTGAAACCACGCAAATAATCAAGAAAATCCTCTTTGAACCCCTGCTTTTTCAGGTAAGCCAGATGCCCCTCGGTGAATTTGATATTTTGCAGATACTGCAGGGCTTCTTCTAACCCTGCAAATAAGAAGTAGGAGCGGTTTTCAGGCAGCCGCCTAATGAAAAGGTCAAAAGTGGCAGGCTCAAAGTTTTTGTTGTCAAAGTAGCTTGCGCACATGGTCAATTCGTAAAAATCGGTGAATAAGCTCATATTTTCCTCTTTTAGGTAACAGAGAAAAGCTTTCATGCGTTAATAGTGGAAAGCTAAGGGATTTAATGCTTTCTAACCGCGGTAAGATAGCCTCAGCATTTCGTATAATGGCAATTTGCGTTTAACAATTTTTATCTATGCATGTGTACACATACACAGGTATGGTCACTAAGACTATTTCAATAACGGAAGAAGCTTATGACGCATTGCTTCGTGAGAAAATAAACAAAGAAAGCTTTACAGACACCATTCTACGCATAACAAAGAAATCAGGCAAAATAGCTGATTGCTTTGGATCTTAGAAGATGACAGACAAAGAAGAGGAAGCGATTCGCATTGAACTCTCTAAAAGATGGCATTTAATCCAAGAGCGAATATCTAATGAGATGCCTCGATACTGACCTTCTCGTTGCCATTTTAATCCTGTAAATCCCTTTTTTGTTGCGAATACTTTTTGTCTATCTAACCCGCATAAATAGCCATAAGTGAAATGTGTGCCGTTAATTTCAAGGTTTGACCCATGGCGTTCTGGGATGTGTACTTGTCCGCCGAAGCTTACTTTTAACCCTTACACTGGATGCGACCACCAATGCATCTACTGCTACGCTTCCAGCTACATCCCGAGCTTCAGCGATTGCAGACCCAAAAAAGACCAGCTTGCAGCTTTAAAGCGTGAAGCGGCAAAACTCAACGGCGAAACAGTTTCAATAGCCAACTCATCGGACCCCTACCCGCGTGCCGAAGAGTCCGCTGGCTTGACAAGGCGATGCCTCGAAATTTTAGCGGAGAGCAACTGCAAAATACAAATCATAACTAAAAGCAATATTGTAGTTAGAGACGATGACTTGCTAAGCAAGGTTCCCTCAACTGTAGCGTTAACCATAACCACAGACGACGATAACTTAGCAAAGCTCATCGAGCCGCATGCACCCTTGCCGTCTCAGCGTCTTAGAGCGGCGCAAGATTTAATTAAAAAAGGCATACCCATCTCAGTGCGAATAGACCCAATCATACCCTCCGTAAACGACCAACCGCAAAAACTCGTCGCCGCTCTAGCAAGCATAGGCGTTAAACATTTAACATGCTCAACGTACAAGGCTAAACCAGACAATTGGATGCGACTCGCCCAGGCCATGCCTAAAGTAGCGGAGAATCTGAAACCGCTCTATTTTCAGCAGGGCGAAAAAATCGGCGGCAACACACTTTTGCCAAAAGAATTCAGGTTTAAACTTCTAAAAAGCGTTCGTGACCTAGCTGTTGCGAATAATATGAAGTTTGGTGTTTGCAGGGAAGGCTTACCCGAGTTGAATACGGCGTCATGTGACGGGTCTTGGCTTATGCCTAAGAGCAAAGGAAAGTGATTGGATGCAAAACCGAGTCATCATGCTGGTTGATTTCGACTATTTCTATGCGCAATGCGAGGAGCTACGCAACCCAACCCTGAAAGACAAGCCTGTTGTCGTAGGCGTTTATTCAGGACGCACAGAGGAAAGCGGAGCAGTAAGCACAAGCAACTACATTGCCAGAAAATACAGCGTTAAATCGGGCATGCCCCTCTTCCTTGCTAAGCAGAAACTAGAAGGCACAGACGCAGTTTTTCTGCCAGTTGACCACGAGTACTACGACCAAATAAGCAACAGGATAATGCAGATTCTCCGCGGCTACGCAAGCAGCCTGGAGCAAGTCAGCGTTGATGAAGCTTATTTGGATGTTACAGAGCAAGTTCAAGGCAGCTTCGAGAAAGCGAAAGATTACGCTCAAAAAATGAAAAATGAAGTCACCAAAGAGGTCGGAATTTCTTTCTCCGTGGGAGTTGGTCCCAACAAGCTTGTCGCTAAGATTGCTTGTGACAGTCAAAAGCCGGACGGCTTAACAATTGTAAAATCTGAAGAAGCAAAGAATTTTTTTGCGCCGTTGCCCGTGGACCGACTCTTAGGTGTCGGAAAGAAAACTTCGGCAAGAATGGATTCCTTAGGCATCAAAACAGTCGGCGACTTAGCAAATTATGACGTGCAAAAACTCGTAGACATTTGGGGAAAAATTCTCGGTGTCTATTTCCATAACGCCGCTAACGCAGTTGATAATGAACCTGTTCAAGAGCAAGGGGAAGCCGAATCCATAAGCAGAATCGGCACATTAAAGCAGGACACAAAGGATTTGGCGTTTATTTTGCAGAAAACAGATGAATTAACAGATGATATCTCCAAGGAACTAGCGGAGAAGAACTTGAGCTTTAAGCAAGTTGCAATTTACGTGGTCCTGACTGATTTAAGCAGTAAAAGCAGGTCAATAACACTTGAGCAACCAGCAAAAGACTCAGAAACAATCAAGAAAAACGTAAAAGAACTATTCGGAAAATTCCTAAGCGAAACCCAGCTTGAAGTTCGAAGAGTCGGAGTGAAAGTCTCAGGCTTCAGCAGGGAAGAACCGCAGCAAAAACAGCTGACAAGCTTTTTCCAAACAAGCTAAACATCAAAGCAAAGTTTTTCTCCCTGTAAACCCATTTTAAGCTGGGTCAAAATTTTGTCTTGCGAAGAACAAAAGAAAAGAAAACTGCCGCCCAACCAAGTGGCTACCGACCATATTTTACGGTGGGGCATTGACCATCCAGGCGTAACCTCAACTAACCCACAGCTCAAACTTGAAACCTACACACTAACAATCGATGGAGAAGTAGAGAAACCAGTGAAGCTAAGCTGGAATGACTTCATGAAGTTACCTAAAACCGTCTCAATCAGCGATTTTCATTGCGTTGAGGGCTGGAGCGTTGTGGATTGTAAATGGGAAGGCGTACACGTCCGCGAAATCGAGAGGCTTGTTAAACCTAAAGATGTTGCTAAAAGTGTAACTTTTGAATGCGCTGACTCGTATGTCACTTCGCTTTTCCGAGAAGAACTCTATGGCGACGATGTTCTTTTAGCCTACAAGCTAAACGGGGAAGTGTTGGAGGAAGGGTACGGGTTTCCAGTGCGTCTCGTAGTTCCGAGTAAGTATGCGTATAAGAGCGCGTTGTGGGTGGTGCATTTGCGGTTTACTCGTGGCAAAGAGTTAGGCTTCTGGGAGCGACGGGGATACAGTGACAGCGCGGACGTGTGGCGAAACGACCGTTTCAAACGCTGATTAAGAAATGCTGTTTAAGCATAATCAATCCATATTCATAATTTTTATTAACAATAAATTTATTGATTCAAAAGGTCGCTTTTAAAATTGGGATAACATTTATAAGCTTACTCTAAGTTGTCTGGACTCTTCAAGAGGTTGAAAAATATGTCTCAGAAAAATAAAGCAAGGCACCTTTCAAACTGCCAGATGGCCGCCGAAAGCGCAGTTATAGCAACGGATGGCAGCACATCAAACGTGCCTACGCGAAAACGAAAAGAAGACGCAAAACAGATTCTCTACTTAAACAGGATATAAATCACAAAAGGCTTGCTTCTCTAATATCCCGAGCACTTTTGCCAAAGTTGAAGTCTTTTATATTTGACTACCCATCAGTTTTGATGAAAAAAGGGGCAAAACCTTGAACTATACCGAAGCCAAACTCGGAAGAATCTTCATACTCAGACTCCACCAAGGCGAGCGCTTACATGAAGTTATAGAAAAATTTGCTGCCGAAAAGCAAGTTTCAAGTGCACTCTGCTTCTTCTTAGGCGGCGCAGAAGACAAAAGCAAAGTTGTCGTGGGACCAAAAGACGGAGCAGCGCTTCCTCCTGAACCGATGGTTACGCTTTTGAGGGGAGTGCATGAAAGCTGCGGTGTGGGAACAATCTTCACCGATGAGCAGGGCAAACCGAAACTGCATATGCATGCAAGCTTTGGAAGAAATGACACAGCCGTTACAGGCTGCGTGCGCATGGGAGTTGATGTATGGCAAATAGGCGAAGCAGTCATTTTGGAACTGGCTGGTTCTTCAGCTAAAAGAGCTAAAAACAAGGATACGGGTTTTGAATTTTTAGAAATCGGCTAAGTGTCAGGTTTATTATGGAACAGTTTCTTATCAGCTACAATTTCGAATTCCTATAAGTCGAAGGCTAACCTAAGAAAGTCAGGATGAAGATTCTACGGGGGTCAGTGCCAAAAGCAGGAATCAAACCCTGTTTAACAAGGTCTTCTATCATCGCATTGCCTGAGAGATATTGGAATTTGCCAGATTCATACAGCATCTCATAAACGCCCATCGCGGTAAGCGTCGTGTTGAAGTAGGGCACGTTGCCGCCGTACTCATAAGTAAATACGTACTTCACATTGTTTTGACTACATTTCTGCACAAACTCAGTTATGTTGAAAACAGGCGTGTAAGCATCCACAGGCTCCGCGGGATATTGGACAACTGAGATATTCTTGCCCTGCGCATTAAGGTAAAACTGGACCATACCACTGCTGAAAAGGTTCTGGGGACACATAACCATAATCGACTCATTCGGAGCAAGGTGGGCAGCCGCGTAATCTGTGGCTTCCTGAATAGGGATGTGGATTTGGTCTTGAGCAACCCAACTGTAAGCATCGCTGACACTGTAAGTTGTGCCCACCAAAGTGAAGACTACAAGAAGACCAGCGGCAACCTGCACTAACCGTTTCTTGCTGACGCTCAGATGAGGGAGTTTCCAGGTTTTCTGCGCTTTTTCCAATGCAGACGTAATCAAGCTTGCCCCGGAGATGGCTAGCACTGGGAAGGCCGGTATTAGGTAGCGCCACTGCCTGTTCGGTATGGCGGTGAAGAAGATGTAGACCACGACGAACCAGATAAGCAGGTACTTGTCTTCGGCTTTTCGCCGCAACGCCAGCCAACCCAAACCCACCAGCCCCACAGCATACAGGAGGAACGAAATCGGGTGGACATTCGTGTATGGCTCCGTTATCTCTATGAAATAGAAAATCGACACTCGGATCCAGTTGGGCAGCGGGTCAAACCACGCGGGAAATCGATCAAGTCCAGTACTGTAGAGTGTCTTGTCAGGGTTACCTATGTTCATGGCGTATAGCCACTGGTTCAGCAATCCAGCTGAATACAACCAGTAAAACACCAAAACCAGAGGCACCGCCACAGCCACAACTGTTATGGCTAAGCGGGGGACAGTGCGAAACTTCTTCTTCAAGTAGTCCCTGCCCAAAAACGCCAAGCCCACAACCGCTATGACAGCCACAATCACCGTCTGATACTTCGTCGCCACGCCCAAAGCAAACGTCACAATGCTCAACGCCAAGAACTTGTTTTTGTGTTCTTTGAGCCACAAAAAGAAGAACAGCGTCGAAACCGTGAAGAAAAACACAAGCGTCGTCTCAATCATAGCCATCCGGCTAAGCCAAACGTAACCCGGCATAACAGCGAGCAGGATGCTGGCAAGCAAACCCGTTTTCGCGCCATAAATGCGATAAGCAAACTCGAACACAGCGTACACGGAAAGCAGCGAGAACACCACGGACACAAACCTGCCCATGAACAAGCTCACGCCGCCCGCTGCAAAGAAACCCGCCGTAAATATGTCGTACATGGGTGGGTAGAAAGAGTTCCAAGATAGATACTGCTGGAAGTTGCCCCGTAGCAGAAATAAGCCGCCGTTCAGGTTGGTTACTTCATCCCATTGAGGGGACATATAGGAGAGGTTATAAAGCAGAAAGGCGACATAGACGAAGGCAAAAATCAAGAAGGCTATTCGCCACTTGTTTAAGCCACCCTTAAACCACTTTAACAGCGAATTTAGATTCAATCTATCCCTCTCAGCGAAGCACCCAAGCTGATTAAATAATTACCGTTTATGTCGGGAGAGCGAGACCTCGTCTTATTGATTAAGATGCACAGGTCAATTCCTCCCCCAGCCTTTTATTTAAGAACTTGGATTTAACTCTTCTTTTCTCCTTATTCTGGGAAGACCTCCATACTATCGTAACGAAAATTTTTAAAAAGGATTATCCACATGAAAGAGTTTCAAATATAACCCTTCTATCTAAGCTTCTTGAGAGCATGCTTTTAGCAGAATCAAAGTTGAATTATATGTTTGGGGTTTCTATTTTGTGCAAGGCTAGAAAATAGGTCGTTTTTTCCTGATTCTGGTTGATTCTATGTCTGTGTAAGTTTAAAGCTGGGGAGATAGGGTAGGCTTTTTGCTTGGTCATCCTGATAGCAAAAAGAGAACATTTTTGGACTGGTAATCTTCTCAAATAAGCCTTTTGATGCCAAACTGATTTTGGAATGCGCATTAAGCGCCAGAGATTCTTCTTTTTATCAGTTTGTATTGCCTTTCCAAATTCAACGTTAACGGCACAGGCTGACCGAAAGGCTGACATTTCCCGTTTACAATTGCTTTAACTATCGAGTCAACGTTGGGTTCAGAATCAATAACCGTGTAGCCGTAACCGATTGTCGGACCGTAATGCGAGTCAGTTCCGCCCACACACGGCAGATTAAGCTTCTGCGCTATTTCTCCTGCCTTTTTCTTGCAACGGTTAAACGGAAACGCCGAAGCATTGAGGGTTTCCACAGCGTCAAATTTTACATCTGCAACATGACTATTTAAGCTACCTTTAAACCAAGCGTAAGGGTGAACTGCAATAGCTATCCCGCCCGCCTCATGGATTCGGTCAACTGTTTCCCTTGCACTTAAGCCTCTTGGAATTAAATCCTGAAGGTTCAGGGCAACTATGTGGCCGTCTGCGCTTGAAACCTCCATGCCTGGAATAACAAGAAAGTCTGCTTCTTTAGCTATTTTGCAGCTGCCCTCAATCTGGTTGTGGTCTGTGACAGCAACAGCATTCAAGCCGCGCTTTTTGGCATAAAAAACGAGCTCTTTTGGAGTTATCAATGAATCCGTGGAGTAGTTTGAGTGCACGTGAAGATCGGCACTTATTCGATTCGACATATAATCCCTCTGTTCCAGATAATTTTTGACGTTTTTATGATACTAATTCAACGCTTGAATGTATCTATGTAGTCACTTATGAATAAAAGAGACTCTTGTTCGGTCTTCACTTGTATTTCTGTTATTTTCTTAAAATCCACGTCATCACTTAGCATTATTGCATCATTGTAAAATGCAGTCGCCGATATGAGGGAGTCTGCTATAGGAATGCCATATTTTCCTTTAAATTCGCCTGCTTTAATTGCTATTTTTTCGTCTATCTCAAGCTTTTTGAGATAGGTAGCGTACTTTAGCTCTTCAACCCTTGCCTTAGCTAAGTCCACTCTTTTTTCATGCAAATATTTATAATAAATTTCGGTTAGCGTAACCACGCTTATAGCTGCTTCTATCTCTCCGCTTTCAATCCGTAAGAGTATTTTTTGAACTGTTTCCCAACCTTTTTCTTTTGCAAACAGTTTAATCAGCGGCTCAGTATCTAGCAGTAACCTATAGTTTTTCGATTCTTTTGTCAAATTCTTCCGTCCACTCCTTCCGCATAGCCTTTAATTCCTCAGAAGGTTTTCTGTTTGCAAATAACTCTTTGTCGACACCAGCTAGCTTGGATAGTTTGGGAACAGGAACCAATTTGATGATGTTATCTTCGCTGACAACCAAGAGTTTTTCGCCCTTGACTATCTTTAGTCGTTTTCTTAGTTTTGAAGGAAGAGTAACTTGCCCTTTTGATGAAACTGTAACTGTTTCCGCATCAGTCAAAGAACATTCACCTTACGAATTAATATGACGCCTTACATTTATAATATTGTCGGATAACTTGATTTGCAACTTAGTATTTTCAAACCAATGAGTTACTATAAGCAAAAAAACTTTATACTTTCTACTTATTTTGGCTGGCTTGCCAGTTTAGCTCTAATCTGAGCCAACTGTTCATCAAGTTTTGCCTCGTCAGTTTCGATTTTGTGGAATAGCGGTTTTGGCTTAGCTATTTTATGCCCAGCCTCAAGCGGTTTTACTGCTTCGTTCCAGTTGCTTTTGTTGACGCTTCCTGGAAGGTTGAGTGTTTGCCAAAGCTGATCCGCCGTATCAGGCATGAAAGGCGCTGAAACCACCGTTATAGCTTTCACTACTTGGGCGGCAACATAGAATATGGTCGCTGCTTTTTCCTTGTCAGTTTTCATCAGGTTCCATGGTTCCTTATCGTTAAGGTACTGGTTTCCAATGCGACTTATTCCAATTAGCGTGTTGGCGGCAGACTGAAGCCATGAGCTTTCGATTTCTTGGGCTGCAACTCGCACTTTCGCTTTGATTGCCTGCAACACAGCTTCGTCGCTGTTGTCTAGTTTAGTGGGGTTTGGAATTTCGCCATCAAATTTTGAAGCAATAAAGCTTAAGGTTCGGTGAATAAAGTTGCCGAAGGTGTCGTTTAAGTCAGCGTTGATTTTGTCGATGAAAGCGCTCCATGTGAAGTTGGTGTCTTTGCTTTCTGGTCTTGTGGCGATTAAAAAGAAGCGCCAGTAATCCACTGGAAACATCTCGAGCGCCTCGTCTATCCAGATGCCGACGCGTTGGCTTTTTGAGGCTTTTTCTCCTTTGAACTGGAGGAATTCGGTGGCGGAAACGTTCCATGGCAGGTTATAGTCTTCGCCTGAAGCCAACAGTAAAGCGGGCAGAATTATGGTGTGAAATGGGATGTTATCTTTGCCTACGAAGTAGAGGGTTTTAGCTTGCTTGTTAAACCAGTATTCCCGCCATTTTTCTGGTTGCCCCATGCGTTGGCATTGCTCTATGGTTGCTGAAACGTAGCCTAAAACGGCGTCGACCCAAACGTAGATTGTTTTGCCTTCGGCGCCCTTGAAAGGTGCGGGGATACCCCATTCTACGTCGCGGGTGACGGCTCGTGGTTTTAAGCCTTCTTTTATCCAGTTTAAGCTGAAGTTTTTAACGTTGGCTGGAAGCTGCTGATTATTCTGCAGATACTCGGTTAAGGGCTCAGCAAATTTGGATAAGTCAATGTACCAGTGACGTGTTGTTTTCACTGTAGGCGTGTTTTTGCAGATTACACAGTACGGCTCGATTAGCATGGTTGGCTCCAAAAGCCTGCCGCATCGGTCGCATTGGTCTCCGCGGGCTTTTTCGCAACCGCAGTATGGGCATTTGCCTTCCACAAACCTGTCGGGCAGGAAGCGCTGGTCATGCAGGCAATAAAGCATCTGAGTTTCTTGCTCGAAAATGTAACCGTTCTTTTGGATTTCAAGCAAGATTTTCTGGACAAATTCTTTGTGCACCGGACTTTCAGTGCTGGTGTAATTATCAAAGGAAGCATTCCATCTACGAAAAAGTTCGGCTACGCGGGCGTGGTTTCGGTCAGTTAACGCTTTAGGCGTAATGCCTTGCTTTATCGCTTCTACCTCGATGGGTGTGCCATGCGTATCTGAACCGCTCACCATCAACACGTCGTCGCCCTTTAGCCTGTAGTATCTGGCTGTAACGTCGGCTGATAGGACTGAGCCGACAAGGTTTCCTAAGTGGGGCGTGACGTTGATGTATGGCCAGGCGGATGTAACTAAAACTTTTTCAGGCAAATGGCATCTCCAACAAACCGTTTAGTAGCGCCCTTATTTAAAATTACTAGGGCTTAATTATTACCAAATGAAACATCACAAAGTAAGAGAAAATTTTGGTAAAGGCTTAAATTTTTCAAGTTGCAGTACCCGTAGCTTGAGGTTTCATGCGATTTGCCTTACTGCCGAATATGCGGAACTAAGCTGGAAGAAAACGCACGGTTCTGCCATAAATGCGGGACACCAGTTGCCACTTTTACTCCTGCACCTCCGTCAGCAAGGCCAATGGAGAAAAACCCATTTCTGGTACCAGTCATTATTTTGATAGCCGTAGTGACCATAGCGGTAATTGTAGGAGTCTTCATTTTTTGGACGTTTTACTCTGTGAATATTAATCAAGCAAACGGAGCAAACCAAACAAACGTTAACGAGTTAAGCTTCAATTTTCAAGGTGGAATGGCAAAAGCAAACTTTATAGCCCAAAACTTGATGGGTAAAAGCATCCTCATCAATACTTTTGCAAAAGGATTGGCAACATACTAATCCTCAATCGCTCTTAGCGTAAGAAATTAAGCATAAAGTGTTATTTTGCTCTTGTCTTTTTATGTTTAGTGCAAGTTCTTTTCCCCTGCTTAAATCTATCCGAAATAATCGGAACCTGAGAGCTTCCGTCTATTTGGAGCATTTTTGAACATCTAACAATAAAGTCCATGTTAAAAGTAAGCTTCTTCAACATGTAAAACAGCTTAATTCATGTAGAAAGTGCGGGCATTAATTCTATGTTGAACTATGTTGAATCATATTTGAAGCATATTAGAAGCATCTAGTAGACCGGGTAGGTAGGCTGAGCACACACAAATACCCTAAGACAAGAGACAAAAGCTAAATACATACAGCATAAACATTTTAAATGCAAGTCTCAACTTTAAAATGTAAGAAGTGATTTTTTTTGACCGAACTAAAAAAGGTAACCGTGCAAGAACTTGAAGAAAGTAACGGGAAAAATGGTAAACCAGCCTACTTCGCCTATAAAGGAAAAGTCTATGATGTCTCGGAAAGCGGCTTCTGGCTTGATGGAGACCACTTGGGAATGCATCAAGCGGGCAAAGACTTAACTGAAGAATTAGAGATGGCTCCGCATAGGGAAGAAAATTTTCAGAGAGTTAAGCTGGTAGGCGAATTAGTCTAAGCACACAGCGCCACTAAAAGATAAATTGAAGTACAGAGTCAATCCTGCGCAAATCATCCATTATATTTTTTACATCTTTAACGCTTAATGACTCACGCATCTTGTTCAATCTACGGATTGTTTCGTATAGGCCGTCAAAAACAGTTTTCACGTCTAAATCGTTATTCATGCCATTCTCGAAGACAGAAACGATAGTGCCATTGACCCCCTCCGTCTCTGTCTCTGTATTGGAATTGTCTGATTTTTGCTCTTGCAGGTCTTTAACCATGCTTTTGAAGGAATCCAGTTTTCGACTAGTTGCAGCCAACTTTTCAAAGGTAAAGTTTAGTTTTTTCCTGTAGGGTCCATATGTAAGAAAGAACCTTAAATGTTCGCCACTAAAACCTTTCTTTAAAATGTCGCTTGTGTAATACACGTTGCCAGTGCTTTTAGACATTTTCTTGCCATCAACAAAAAGGTGACCGCCGTGAAGCCAGTAACGCGAGAGCTGTTTACCTGAGACGGCTTCTGCAATGGCAATAGTATAATCATGATGCCTGACCAAATTGTCGATTCCGCCGCAAGCAACATCAATTGAGAAGCCAAGATGCTTAGTTACTATTGCTGCGTCTTGAATGTTCCACGCTGGCCTGCCACTGCCAATCGGCGCCACATAACAAACGGCGTCTTGTTTGCAGCCATCCCAAATAATAAAATCACCCATGTTCCATGGTGTGCCATGATAAGTGTCCTTGTGAAAGCGGCGTTTCTTTTTCGGCCACTTGCTCATGTCCAAATGCGCCAGTTTTCCAAAGTCTTTGAATTTTAATGGGTCAAAATAAACGTTTTTTGCACCCTTGTACGTGTACCAGTACGCGTAGCCTTTTTCTAACAGTTGAGCAATTAGTTTTGCCGCTTGGTCCACAGCTGAGGAAGCCCTTATGGCGTAGTCTGGCGTTTTGATTTTTAGGAGCTTGAAATCTTGGAAGAAGACGTCTTCGTTTTTTCTTGTCAGTTCTTCTACGGTGAGATTTTCTTTTTTTGCCTCTGCTATGGCTTTGTCTTCAACATCTGTTAAGGTAATTAGCCGCGTAACATGGTAGCCCAAGTATTCCATGTAGCGTTGAAGTATGTCTTCAAAGAGGAAAGTGCGGTAGTTTCCAATGTGCGCTTGCTGATATGTCGATGGACCGCAAGTGTACATTTTAACCTGCATGTCTTCTGCTGGTTTGCATGGCTCGATTTTTCGTGTAAGGGAATTGTATAAATTCAGCAATTAGCAAGGCTTCTCCACTTAAACGGTGACTTGCTGCTCTTTTTCCAGATCCTTCAGCGTGTTTTTTGCTTCTTCAACATGCCGTTGAGTTTGGGTTTGGGAAGAGAAAATGTGCCTGACAACACCTTGCTTATCAATTATGTAGGTGACTCGTCCTGGAAGTATGCCCATTGTTGAGGGAACACCGTACAGTTTGCGAATCTTGTTATCTTCGTCGCTTAGCAGTATGAAGGGTAAGCCATAATGAGTTGCAAAAGACTTATGGGACTCCACACTTTGCCCACTTACGCCGAGTACTTCAGCACCCAAATTTGTTAGTTCTTCGTAGCTATCTCTGAAACTGCATGCTTCCCTTGTGCAGCCGGCTGTTTCATCTTTGGGATAAAAGTATAAGACTACGTTCTTTTTGCCGAAGAATTCTGAAAGAGTCACATTGTCCCCCATTTGCGAGGGAAGCGTAAAATCTGGCGCTTTATCGCCAACTTTAACAGACAAAAAATCACCAATTAATGAAACATTAGAGGGCTATTATTCTTTTCGCATATCCGTTAGTAAGCAGTCAAATGTTATAAGAAGCGAAAACTTAGTAGAAGTTATGGAAAAAACATTATCCGCCGCTGGTCATAAATGTCAGGCTTTATACTTCGCTCCGCCAGGCGTTCCGATTGTTTTTCTGCATGGATTATCTTATACAATAGATATTTGGCATCGCATTGGAGTAACAGAACTATTAATTGAGAAGCGGGTGCCGTTTTTAGCTTTAGATATGCCTTACGGTTTGAGAAGCCAGTGCCAACCTAAAACCAGAAACCCCGAAGCTAACGTGGTAGTTGCGGCTGAGGCTGTCAAGAATGTGTTCGGTTCAGCGGTGCCTGTTCTTGTCGGCGCCAGCATAGGTGGAAACATAGCATTAAGGTATGCCACTCGGTTTCCAGTAAAAGGCTTACTTTTGATTGCGCCTGCCAGAGCACTGGACAAAGATTTATTGAAGCTTTATGGCAAGTTTAATTTTCCAGTTAAGATAATTTGGGGTTCACAAGACAATTTCATTTCAGGGGAAGAAATGAGAACCCTATCGGATAAACTGCCTAACGCTAAACTTTTAGTCTATAATGGAGCCTCTCATTCAGCATACAGAGATCAGCCTGAACTGTTCAAACGAGACCTGCTGGAACTTTACGCTACTGCTGAGCAAACATGATTTTACTAAGGCAAAGGTTTTGCGGTAACAACGTAATGGTAGCTTCCAACATCTTTAACGCCTTCAATTTGGAAGCCTGCCTTTTTGATTAAGCTTGATGCATGCTCTTCGCTGAATCTAATTTTGACTGGCGGTCCAAAAGGCATGTCTTGTTTTTTCCAATCCAAATCAACTAGCAGACCAGTAGGTTTTGTCATCTGTTTCGCGTTTTGTAGCACTTTGGCTGGATCAGCGAAATCGTGAAGCACCATGCTATAGAAAACAAAATCAGCGCATTTGCTGCAGAAAACCGTTTCTTCAGCCGCGTCAATCTTGGCAATAATATTTTCCAAGCCTTCTGTTTTGGCTTTGCAGTTTAGTTTTTCAATTGCTGAAGCGTCTGAGTCCACGGCGTAGACTTTCCCTTTTCCACCTACCTTTTTGGCTGCTAAAATGCTGAAGAAGCCGTCCCCGCAGCCTATGTCTATGAACGTCATGCCCAAGTGTAAGTCTTGCAGGATAGCCTCTGGAGTATACCATGAGCGTCTAGTTGCTTCGTCAAGGGCGAAACCGCCGTGGCAGACCATAATAGAAGACCGCTACGTTATGGCTGAAGGAGTACTCTTATTTGTTTCTCATGCGTTTGCCTTGTCGTTAGCGGGTAGATTTCGCGGTCGCATTCAAAAAACAAGGGGTCTTGACCTATGATTTTTGAGAGTTTCTCGTCTGAATCAACGTTCACTATCAACATGCTGCCCTGCTGCCCGATAAGGTGATAGTATACTTCAAGCGTCTTCTCTTTCTCCAAGTTATCGAAGTACTTGAATTGCAGTGGAAGCAGTTTAGCCCATTTCTCGATGGTAACCTCACGTTTTACTTTTTGTATGATTAAAAACTTCATGTTCATCCTTAAAGAACAGTGCATGTTTGGGTATAAAATCTTTCTTTAAAACACAAAAAGAGTAAAAGCGTTTTAGAAAATCGATCATTCTTAGCGCGAAGCAAGCCAAAAATGAAATCGCTTACTTGTTTTTTTATGAATATTGTATTTTATGCTAGATTTCCCGGATTAAAATATTCAGATTTAGAAATAAACCTTTATAGATCCGACCTATGGTACGTGGAATGCTCTTTGGGAAGGTTGAAGCTGGTTGGATGTTAATGTTTCCAAGAAGAATCCAAATGGTAACGCTGGGTTGCCTGTAATTAAATGTTCTTGTGGGGCTGAAATTTTGTTATTTCCCAACGTTAAGCTTATGAGCGAAGCGATTGAAGCCCACGTTGAGGAGCACAAGCAAAAAGTGAAGGATCCTAAGGAAGCTGAAGCAGAAGCAGAATGCATACGCGACGATTTGATAGTGAAGGTGCTGGATAAAGCAAGCAAAGCATAGGGTTTTCGCTTTTTTGATGAGCAGATGAGAAAGTTATATTGATATTGATGAAAAAACGTTTTTCTTAAAAAATAAGAAAAAGATCGGCCATTTCAAGTTCGGAGCGTTTACTCTTTCTTTTCTCCGCCGTGCCCCTTCCACATTTCCTGCATCCTCATAGGCATCTTAGACATCGCATCTTTAGCTAAATCCATCAACTCCTCGTTTACTTCAACCTCTAATGTTACTTTCAATTTGCCTTTCTTTTCTGCTATTTCAGTCATGGAACCACCTCCTGAATCGGCTTAATTGTTTGGGGAATAAGTTAACGAAAAGATGAATCGCCTGAATACCAGTTAAATCCAAATCAACTTCAATACGGTAATGGAACTTTCCTAAGCGTTTAGTTTTAGTTTTGTAATTTCCAATTGCGCCCGCTTCCTTGAACCTGTGCAGCTGTTGATTCATCAATATAGTTATGGCTGTCGGCGCCAGAGGTTCAAAAACAAAAATAACTCTTAAAAGTACACGAACAGCAATTCCGATAAGTGATTCAGATACGGACTCTTCCTCAGTCATTTTTCATCCTTCGAAAACATTAAAATTCCTATTCGCTCCCATTAGAAAGAAGCAAGAACTTAATTATAAACTAACGGGCGCGATTTTTTTAAGGTTGTGTGACTGTCATAACCCAACAACAAGGCGACTTATTTTGGCGCTTGAAGATTTAAATTGGCAAATTTACTGTTGCAGAAATTGCAGGCTTTGGCAAGGAGCAAAACATGGTGTACCCGGCGAAGGACCATTAAATGCTAAGGTCATGCTGGTAGGGCAGAACCCGGGAGCTGACGAGGACGAAACTGGCAGGCCTTTTGTTGGGAGAGCAGGAAAATTCCTAACTAAAGTGCTAGCTGAGAATGGCATAAAACGTGAAGACGTCTTCATAACCAACATTGTCAAGCATATTTCTCCACAGAACAGAAAACCCTATCCCGACGAGGTAGCGGCATGCTTACCCTACTTAAACACACAAATAAGCGTTATCAAACCAAAAATAATCGTACTGCTTGGTGCATCGGCAAAAGATACCCCACGGTTAGAGGGCATAGAATACATGCAAGTTATTCATCCTTCAGCAGCCATGCGTTTCAACAACATGAGAGACAAGTTCAGAGAACAAGTCGCTGAATTAGCAGAACGAGTGGCAGCAATTAGCAATTAATACTTGAAAATTCCTCACAACCATAGCGATAAAAATATTCTAAAAACCATAGCAACTAAGAATAAAACTGCTTTCAATTTGAAACTTTTATATATTGCAGATGCTAATTCACTGTTGAGTGTCATGGCTGAAGTTTGTTCAACATGCGGGCTTCCAAAGGACTTATGCGTTTGTGGAGAAATAGAGAAAGAGCAACAGAGAATTCGCATTAGGCTTGAAACTAGAAAATTTGGCAGACCAACCACTATAGTTGATGGTATGGACGATAAAAACATAAACTTGCCAAGTGTTGCGCAAAAACTAAAAACATATTGTGCATGCGGCGGAACCAGCAAAAACGGGCAAATCATGTTGCAAGGAGACCACCGAGACAGAATACGCGACTTCTTAATCAAAATGGGTTACCCCGCAGAAAACATCGAAGTCCAATAAAGCGCAAAGTCGGAGCAGTGGTGCAAATTGACGAAAAAAGTAGACGGCATTCGCGAAGTATTCAAATCGATCAAGCATCGAAAACGAACGCAGATTTATTGTCCGAGATGTTGTAGCCCAAAGTTAAAGCTGACAAGCAGTCTAGCTGTTTGGTTAACGGGTGAACAATATTACTGTGAAGACTGTGGTTACATTGGAGCCGTAGTTATGGAGCTTGAAGAAGAAAAAGAAGAAACTGATGCTTGATTGAAAGAAAAAGGGTTTAATCGGGCAACTCAAGATTCAATTGTTTCTTAAGTGTCTTGTAGCGGTTGCGTACGGTTACTTCAGTTACGCCAGCAGCTTCAGCGATGTCTTTTTGAGTCTTTTTCTCGTTGTTCTGCAAGCAAGCAATGTAGAGGGCAGCAGCAGCTAAACCCATCGGGTCTTTTCCAGCAGCAGCACGTTTGCGTCTTGCGTCTCTGAGAATTTGGATGGCTGCACCCTGGGTCTTGCCTGAAATTCCAGTTTTCTCTGCAATTTTAGACACGTAAGTGAGTGGGTTAGCGATAGGCATGCGAACATCAAGCTCACGCAGCAATAGTCTGTAGCATCTTGCGACGTCTTTCTTATCGACGAGACTAGCTTCAGCTATTTCCCGCAGTGTACGTGGTGTTCCGCTTCCGCGGCAAGCAGCATAAAGCGCGGCAGCAGCGATAGCGGCGATTGATCTTCCTCGAACAAGGCCTTTGTCTAAGGCTTTTCGGTAAATTACAGCGGCTTTTTCTTTGATTGGTGGTGGAATGTAGACTTTGTCGGAGAGACGATCAAGTTCTGCCATGGCTTGAGCTAGGTTTCGGTCGACGGATGAGTGCACTCGGCTGCGTATTTGCCATTTCCTAAGGCGCCACATTTGCAGCCTTGTGGATAGGGGCAGTTTTCTTCCAAAGGCATCTCGGTCGACTTGGCTAATGGCTGTGGATAAGCCTTTGTCATGAACAGAGTAGGATGTGGGGACTCCAACTCGGCTTCTTGACGCTTTCTCCTCTTGGGTAAATGCGCGCCATTCTGGTCCTTTATCCATCATTTGTTCGTACAGGACTAAGCCGCAGTCGCCGCACACGGTTTCTCCGGTGTCGTAATCGTGAACTAGGTTTTCGCTACCGCACTCTGCGCACTTGTCAGACAAGCGCGTTTGTGTTTTAGTTTCTTTTTTGCTCATTTTTTTGACTCCTTTTCAACATGCGTAGAACCGTCACTATAGGCCAATCTGGCTAGAAAACAGTACATTCGGCCCGCGCAAACTAAGGAATGGAATGTTAGTTGTATTTAAGCTTTGTGGTCTTAATAAAGCTATTGCACACTTTATTTAACAAATTTATGCACTATCGACATCTGGCTGATGGAGATTAGCATAAAAAAAATGTTAATGAAAAACAAAGTGCCAACCCCCATCTCTCATGAAGAACGCTTATTAGGATAAAAAATGTCCTAAAACTCTAGCGTTAACAAAAAAGAAGACTTGCAGCCCGGTGGTGTAGTGGTCAAGCATAGCGGGCTTTGGACCCGCCGACGAGAGTTCGAATCTCTCCCGGGCTACGTTAAACCCTGGTCAGTTCGACTTTCAAACTCTCGGGTAATCATTGAAAACCTACCCAGCTTCTGGGGGTGAGCCCATAGAGACCCAAACCAATTCCAGACCGTGTGAAAACTCAAGTTTAGTTTTGGAAATTGCGTCTTATATGTCGAAAACACGTCCCTAAGCCCTACCACTTCGCCATAAACTTAGCAATTTTATAAAATTAAAATTAGTTTTCACACAGTCTCATTCAGGTTCGCATCTCCACAAAATTGGGGTTAGCACCGAGATTTACCCGGTGCATGAATAGCCGCGGATGCCAGCGGCTAGTTTGTTTTCACTGCAGATACTTTTACGCTTACCACCGAGTTTGCCGCTTCTTTTACTTCTTCGAGCGACATATCTAAACTTTTGACGATTTCTTGGGTTGCGGATTCGCTAATGATGTATTCGAGCGGATACGTCTTTTCTTCAATTATTCTTACTTCTTGGAAGCCAGCTTTTCGTATCAGTTCAATATATTTGTCTTTTATTTCTGCTCCTGAGATGCATCCTGCGTAAGCTTCAACGTTTTTGCGTATGGATTCAGGCAGCTCCCTCAAGAGAACAATGTCCGAAACCATCAATCGCCCCTTAGGGGATAGAACTCTGAAGGCTTCTTCAAAAACTCGCTTCTTGTTTGGCGAGAGATTGATTACGCAGTTTGAGATTATGACATCGACCGAGTTATCTGCGGCCGGCAGGTTCTCGATTTCTCCAAGTCTGAACTCGACGTTTGTGTATTTTCCTTTTCTCGCGTTCGCTCTTGCCTTATCGATCATTTCAGGAGTCATGTCTACTCCTATTACTTTGCCTTTCTTGCCCACTTTGTTGGCGGCCAAGAAACAGTCAAATCCTGCCCCTGAACCTATGTCAAGAACCGTCTCGCCTTCTTTTAGCGACGCCATAGCAGTTGGATTGCCACAGCCAAGACCCAGATTTGCCCCCTCAGGAACGGCAGTCATCTCATCTTCACTGTAGCCTATCATGCTGCTTACTTCCTTGCTGGTTGGACCTGAGCAACAGCTAATAGGCGATGCGCAGCAAGAGCCGCTGGTTTTGGCGACTTTGGCGTATCGGTTTCTAACGAGTTTTTTAATTTTTTCTTCTTTCATAAAATCAATCCTCCTTTTTTAATCGCATCTTTAAACTGCGCACGTAGGTTTTCCGCTTTAAGATCAGATGCGCAAGTGGAGCATCCACCGCAATCCTTTTGGGCAGTTTTCAGAACTTTTTATCTGTCTCCAAATCGTCCATCTCCTTCTAGCTGCATGTCATATACTCAAAAACCTCTTTCGTAAGAGCATCCACAAGTTCTGACGTTAAGTCATCGGTAACATCGTAAATTCTTTGGTCAACAATCGAGTACATTCGTTTGGTTCCATCCTTTCTGCACCTTACTAATCCGGCGTCTTTGAGGATTTTTAAGTGACGCGAAACTACCGGTTGAATGAGGTTTAAATGCGGAACAATTTCGCATACACACTTTTCGCCATCGCGCAAAAATGAAAGTATTTCCAGTCTGATTGGATCGGAGAGAGCATGGAAAACTATTGATTTGAAACGATTCTGATTTTCCTTCTGATTTTCCACTTTTGCGGACATGACTTACTTTAGAGTCAATAACAATATTTAAAAGTTGCTATGGATGTGAGTTTATATAACAAGCATGTAAGGCGGCAAAAAAGATGTCTGAAGAAACTTGGCACGGAATTCCCCGAAGCAAAATACCCTGGTACCCAACGATTGATTATGAAAAATGTGCTAGCTGTGGAAAATGCGGTGAATATTGCAAGCTTGGTACCTACGCATTTGAAGAAAAAGAAGGAAAAAAGATACCTATAGTCAAAAATCCTTACAATTGTGTTGTTTTATGCAATGGATGCGATGTGATATGCCCCGCTGGCGCGATAACACATCCATCGAAAAAAGAGACAAGAGAGCTAATTCGAGAAATGAGAAGATCCCAAACGAGCAGTAAACAGTATGAAAAAGGTCAAGCTCATGAACGAGGGCCATATAAGGATTAAAAGCTGGGAAGAATTCAAACGCTTAGTCAGCGAAAAGAAACCAGGCTCAATAGTGTACATTCTTGAGCAAAACGGTTTTTCCCCCAATAAGGAACTAACAACGCTAAGAATTATAATGCTTCATGACAGGCGCTACTATATCTTTCTTGACTTTCCCAAAGGCGAAAGGCTGAGAGAAACAGGAATTCCCTTGCACAAAGATAAAAAGGGCATTTTTAATTTGGATGAAGACGAAGTTAAGGTCATTTTGAAGAAGCAGTTTGAGAAAGAGAAGTTAGAAGTTTTTTCTTTCTGGACTGCTTGAAAAGGTGAAACAACTATTGCTATAGAGAATATATCGATGATGTTTTTATATTTCAAAAAGAATCTTTTGGGATGAGTCTAATGGCTAAAACCAAAATCTTGTTTTTGTGTACTCATAATTCAGCTCGATCTCAGATGGCTGAAGGGTTGCTTAGACACTTTTATGGTAATGAGTATGAGGTTTTTAGTGCTGGAACGAATCCTACGCAGGTGAATCCATTGGCCATTAAGGTTATGGATGAGATAGGGATAGATATTTCTAGGCAATATTCTAAGAGCCTCGAAAATTTCAAAGAAGCCGATATCGACTTGGTTGTATCAGTTTGCCACAGCAGTTCAAAGATAAATTGTGCAATTTGCTCTTCACCGATAGTTATGGGCAGACCTGAGTTGATTAGCTCAAGATTGCCTGGAGCAAAACATTATTTCCAGCACCCTTTTGATGACCCTTCCGAAGTAGAGGGAAGCGAAGAAGAAAAGATTGTGGCCTTCCGTCATACAAGGGATGAAATTAAAGAGTGGATTATCGAGCGGTTTGCTGATTTGAAAATTGATAATGAACAATAGTGATTTTTATTAACTCAACGCCGTTTGAGGTTCAGCTAAGCATTCCTTTTACTGGTTCTGGTAACTTGGCGTGGAATTTGTTCTCCATGTTAATTTTCGTGGGATAGGTTGCTACAACGGTTCTGTTAACCTGGCGTGAGATTTCGGCTTAGATAGGGTATTTGTGTGTGTGCACAAGCTACCTCCTCGGTCTACTAGATGATCCTAATAGACGCCAAATATGATTCAACATAGTTCAACATAGAATTAAGTTGCGCACTTTTCATGCAGAATTGGTGAAATTACATGTAGAATTGCGTGTAAATTTGTTAACTTAACATCCTTGCTTACAAAATTGAAGTAAGCGTTGATTGACGATTTCTCACAGCTTAGGGCTCGAAGCCGTCGCCTCACATCATCCCGACACTTAAATGGGTCTTGGAGCGCTTGAAATATATTTAGAAAAAATGTTATAAACTCAGTTGACATCACCACTTGGGGCGTGGTTCAAATCACAGCGACCCCGCATCGGTCGAAAAAAGGGAAGATTTCGGTAGAAATTACAGTCCGGAAACGATAACTCCCAGGCTACTACTGCATAAGCTCTTGTATACCGTTTGGTTTTTTTTGGGGTTCTTTGACTATTGCTTGCTTCAGCGCTTCATCGGTTTTTCTTAACCATCCGCCTTTTTGCTACTATAACCAAGACCAAAGACACAACAAGGATCACAGAGACAGCTAACACGATCACAGCAGGCGAAGGCGCAGTAGTTATAGCAGATGGGATGCCGAAAGCGTACACACTATGATCCCAAGATCCTACGTAGACATAGCCACCAGCTATAGCAGGAGAAGAACTTACAGCCGCTCCAGTTGTGTAGTTCCATATTTTTACACCTGTGGTTGCGTCAAAGCAGTATACATTGTGGTCCCACGATCCTATGTAGACATAGCCGCCTGCAACTGCAGGAGAAGACTCCACGGTACCTCCAGTTGTATAGTTCCATATTTTTGCGCCAGTTGAAGCATCAAGACAATAAACACTATTATTGCCTTCAGATCCTATGTAGATGTAACCATTAGCAACTGCAGGAGAAGACTCTCCTATCCCTCCGGTTGTGTAATTCCATACTTTTGTGCCAGTTGAAGCGTTAAGACAATAAACGTTACCATCTTCGGATCCTACATAGATGTAACCATTAGCAACTGCAGGAGAAGACTCCACGATACCTCCAGTTGTATAGCTCCAAACTTTTGCGCCAGTTGAAGCATCAAGACAATAAACATTGTTGTATGTTGACCCTACATAGATATAGCCATCAGCAACTGCGGGAGAAGACTCGACAAGACCCCCAGTTGTATAGCTCCAAACTTTTGCCCCGGTTAAAGCATCAAGACAATAAACATTGCCATCCCAAGACCCCACGTAGACATAGCCACCGGCAACTGCGGGAGAAGACTCCACAGTATTTCTGGTTGTGAAATTCCATACTTTAGCGCCGGTGGAAGCGTTAAGGCAATAAATATTGTGGTCATAAGAACCTACGTAAACGTATCCACCGTCAACTGCGGGAGAAGAGCCTATGGGTCCCTGGGTTGTGTAGTTCCATACTTTTGTGCCGCTTGAAGCATCAAGACAATAAATGTTGCCATCGTCGGAGGTTATGTAGACATAGCCATTGGCAACTGCGGGAGAAGCCCAGATAACACTTTTCGTCGTGTAATTCCAAATGGGAGTGGCAGAAGCTGCTTGAGCAGTGCTGGTTGAGTAGCCTGTATGAGTTAGATCATGATGAAACATTGGCCAGTCATCTGGGGAAGAACTGGCGAAGATCAAGTTCGGTGGCATAGCGCAAAACGAAAATAAGATTAGAAATAGGGGAATGAGAAAGACAAGCATTCGCTCAGGTTTTTTCATTGCGAGGTCACCCTAACAGTATTGAACTGTATTTGTATATTTAAGTTCTTAGAGGTGCGCGGGGTTGTCGCCTAATTCTAATTTAAGTATCTTTCAAAGTTAGATCTCCTCTGGAAAGAGAGTTGGGTAAAGTCCCAGCGGCCCACAATAGGCGTATTTTCATAAATAAAGGCTGCCGTAGTGAGTATTCTGAAAATAGCATGTCTAGGACGCCTAGGCTTTTGGGTAGCCATAACATGTGCAAAACATGACCTCTGAAAATTGTCGAACTCTCGGGTAAACCATCAAAAAGCGAGAAAAACGTTGCCATTTCAATTGCAATTAAGCTATTTCAATCGCAAATTGGTAGTACTTGAAAAATGTTTGAACGAGAGTTTGAAGAACCTATCCCGGGCTACTTTGGATTTTTCGTTCCTTCTTATGAGAAAATCGTTAAGTTAAGTTCTTTAGCGTGCATAGGCGGTTAGGCAGAACTTTCATTTATATAATCTGTCTATACAGGTAGCGAGCAATTTTTGGTTAAGGACTGCATTTTTTAGTGCGGTTGCTTCTTCTTTTTGGTTTATGCGTCTTTTGGCTTTTTTAGGATGGATAATAAGAAAGGGGCATGTGTAAGCTGGGAACAAATGCAATGTTGTTCTTTCAGTTTGTATCATCGGAAGGAATGATTTTCTAAGTTTAGCAATTTTCTGTTAACTGGGGTTTATGGGCAACATTTGCCTTTTGGGATAGCGTGTCCATGGGGGCATTTTCTTGGATGGTTAAGTTGTGTGCATAAGGCATCCATGAATGCTTCATCCATGTGGTGTTCCATGCCGCAAACGCTTTCTTCTTGGATGTCTGTCTTGAGCGTTTCTTTCATCAATACTTCAGTCAGTCTGTGGGCGCGGATAATTCTTTTGGCTATTTTTCTTCCCTTCTTAGTAAGTTCGATGCCCTGTCTTGCCCTGTAAATTACGTAGCCTTCTTTTTCTAATTTCTTAAGCATTTCTAAGGCGCTTGGCGCTGCTATTCCTAGGTGATCTGCCACCCACGTGAGGTGCGCTAATTTTTCGCCTCTTTCTTCCGATATCCAAAGTGCTTCTAGGTATTCTTCAACGCTTTCGGAGGTTGGCATGAGTTGTGTTCTCATTAGTTAATTGTTGATTTTGGATATAAGTTTTGAAGTCTGAGCGTTTGTTGTGTATGGGGGAAATGATTTAGGTGTGCCTAAAAGTTAATATAGCATGTGTGTTACTTAGGTTGACCTAAGTGTGCGCGATTTGACCTGCGACTTTAAAGAGGCGTCAACATGAATTTCAAAGTAGGCGACTGGCTTAGAAACTTCGGTCCAGCCTGGATCGTAATGATAGCAGACATAGACATAGCCTCAATTATCACCGCACTACAATCCGGCGCAAGCTACGGCTACAGAATGGCATTCATTCTTCTTTTATTGATCTTTCCCCTCTTCATTATCCAAGATGCGGCGGGTAGACTAGGAACGTGCGCAGGGCTTGGACTAGGAGAGGCAACCAGAAAACAATTCGGAAGCCGCAAGGCAATACTTGCAGCTGTCCCCATGGGCATAAGCGATTTCCTCGAGTACCTAGCCGAATACGCGGGCATGGCCATTGGCCTTTACTTACTTGGCTTTCCTATCATTCTTGGACTTATACTAATTTTCTTGATCCATACAGCTGTAGTGGTTGGCAAGCAGTACCGTAAAGCAGAGATGGTGCTCATACCCTTAAGCTTCATGTTAGTTGCAGCTATAGTAGCATCTGCCTTCATATTTCCCGTCAATCTAAAAGAATTCATTTCGGTAGGACTCTCCCCATTTCAGCCATACACTAAACCATCCTTTGACTTCCTTCTCGCAGCCAGCGTAGGCGCAGTAATCATGCCATGGATGCTCTACTATCATTCTGGCGCCGATGCCCGCAGAAAGAAACAGCCAAAGGACCTTAAGAACGAACGCATCGAAACGCTCCTCGGAGCTATAGTATCAGAAGTTCTAATGGTCATACTGATTTTTCCAGGAATACGTCTTTCCAACGGAGGCAGCGTGATCAGTGCGTTAGCCCTGTCAAAAGTGCTGTCATTCTTTGGACCGTATGCAATGCCCATTATGGGAGCGTTGTTTCTCTTCGCGGGCTTTCTTGCACTTATCGTTATATCCCTTGGCTCAGCTTGGGGGGTCCTCGAAGCAACAGGCAAAACATCACAAACCTCTTTCGTGACAGTGTACATGCTGGAAAGTCTTCCAGCTATAATCCTTGTAGCCACAATAACAGGTTACATCCAACTCATGCTAAGTCTAATGGTTATCTATCCGATAGTGATCATACCGTCTTTGTACTTTCTGGGGAAACTTGTCTCGGATAAAAAAGTGATGAACGGATACCACTACAACAAATATGAAATAGCAGCCTTCGTTATAGCATCAATCATGATTGTAGCGGGCGGAATCCTCGGCTTGTCCTCTCTGCTCTGAAAACTCGCCTTTGCTAACGAGACGAACAGTTTTGAGGCTGGGCGCCAGTAAGAGCTCCTTGCTCCCAGCAAAAGTTTCTTTTGCGAACTTGCAGAAACCTCGCTTGGCAAAGAAGGGTTCTGTTAACTTGGTGTGAGATTTCGGCTTAGATAGGGTATTTGTGTGTGTGCAACAGCCTACCCCCTAGTCTACTAGATGATCCTAATAGGCTCCAAATATGATTCAACATAGTTCAACATAGAATTAAGTTGCGCACTTTGCATGTAGAATTGGTGAAATTACATGTAGAATTGTATGCAAATTTGTTAGCTTAACATCTTTGCCTATAAAATTGAAGTCAGCGTTGATTGACGATTTCTCACAGCTTAGGGCTCGAAGCCGTCGCCTCACATCATCCAGACACCTAAATGGGTCTTGGAAGACTTATTTATTTTGATATTCAAAAATCAAAATGGTACTAAACCACTAAAAAGCATTATGAAATTTGACGGCTTTCCAAGAGAAAAGACAAACTTATCCTTCAAGCTAACAAATGGTGTAGGCTGGTTAACCACTCATCGCCTCATCATCCAAAAGGAGACACTTAACCCGCGCTTTAACATCATGGAGAGGCAAGACCCTGAAATGTACCTTTTACGCGATTTTGATAAAGCCGAAATAAGTCTTCTTACGCTTCCTGCAACTTCAATCCTGTCGCATTGAGCTTCGACAAAAAAGAGAGAAGGGAAGCTAACTGATTATTTTCCCATGACTTTTCTAGCGGCGATCTCTATATCTTCCGCTTTGATGGTTTTTCTTCCAGCATGCATCGCAAAATCCAGTGCTTCTTTAGCAATTTTAACGCCGATTTCTTCAAGTGCCTTTGCAAGTTCCTTTGCTGCTGCTTCACTTACCCTGTCAGCGCCAGCTTTCTTACATAATCTGTGCATGGGAGCTACAGCTATTTCTAATTCAGTCATAACGACTTCTCCGTAGTCTCTTTTTCTTTTTAAAACTGTATTTAACCTTTGTTATCGCTTTTTCCTCTAAATTACCGTCAGCATCAAACTTGCCATTATAAACAAGGGGGTTTCTAATCAGCTTTTTGAGGGTTTGCTTCACCTTCAAGAGATGTCAATACAGGGGGTAATTAGGGTTTTCTTGAATTTTTCTCGCTTGTAAATCTTCTTGAAGGAGTTTTTCCAGTTTTTGAGACGAAGCATCCGCTAAGACGCCTTGTCCTCTCTGTTGTCCGAATAGAAGCTACCTGATGAACGCCTGGCTTGCCAAGCTTTTGAAGGTGCCGTTCTGCACCCTGTCGTAGGCCGCTGCTACGCTATCCGCGACAGATGGTTCGAAAAGCCCAAAGGCCACATACTAATCACGCGCAAGTTTAAGCAAAGACTAGGCGACATAAGCGAAGCGGAGGTGCAGAAAGAAGGCTACAGTAACCTCGAAGAGTTTAAGCAAATATGGACGGAAATAACCAGATCGTGGAATCCTAAGCAGGTCGTAACCGCCTACGAATTCAAACGAGTGAAAAAAATAATAGCTAATGAAATCCTTTAGTTTGAACCTTACTGGTACTTTTTCGATAATGGACAAGCAAACGAAAACCTGAAACTTTTAGACTATACTGACTTAATCCTTGCGATTTCGAGTAAAGATTCTCAAATACAGCGCGGGCTGTAACAAATTATAAATACAAATTACTGATATATGTAGAATCCCGAGGTTATATTAGTGACCAAGAAACCAGTTAAGAAAGAAGAAAAGAAAGCCCCAGCAAAGAAAAAGTAAAACCTCGGTATAGGTACATTTACTTCTCTATTTTTCTCTTTTTTTCGCATAAAGAAGCGGGCTTACTCGCCAAGATTCTCATGGGAAATGGAGAGGCAAAAGAAACCCTAAAATTTTTGGAGATTATGCTGGCTTAGTCCTTGCGATTGTCATCGTCACACCACACCTTCAGGTTTACCCCAGAACAGGTAAACCTTCGTCTGCAAGAGCATTCCAACAAGCTTGACTAGCTTTGCCATTTTCACATGGTCTGCATTCTCAATGCGCGCTGGTTTGTCCCTGAAATCCTTAATGTTTATTTTTGAGTTGGGGCCTCGTATTTTTTTTAAGCGCGCGCTTGCTTGCCTCGTGAAATTATTTTATGGTTGGGTTGTTACAGTCACATAGCTTTAAGAATTATACTTCGACTAGAAACTTGCTTTTTCTGTAATTGAATGGAGGTGTTGGTTTTGGAATCTGAAAAATCTAATATGCCTAAGCCGAAAAGGACGGGTGAAGGCAAATACAAATGCCCCAAGGACAATGAAGAGTACGATACAAAAGAGGACTATGAAGCGCATTGCATGGAAGAACATGCTGAAGGCATGTAAAGTACATTGTTGTCTAAGAACAGTTTTTAACACTTACCTTTTTTTTAACTTATAGTTAGACAGAATAGAAACAAAAAATTGAGCGGAAGAGTTTTTGCCCTTTTTGCTACTTGATTTCTTTCTCTTCTGGCTCTTGGAAGAGTTTCTTGATTGCGCTGATTCTTGCTTTCTGCGCCAGCACGTCGCTTGTGACTAGTGTTAATGCTTCTTCAGGGCACCATTTGATGCATTGTGGGCCGTCGGCTTTTTCTTTGCATAGGTCGCAAACGTAGACTACTTTGGTTTCAGGATGCAGCATTATGGCGCCGTAGTCGCATGCTTCGATGCACCAGCCGCAACCGTTGCATTTGTCTTTGTCGAGGATTATTGTTCCTGTTTCTTCTGACTGAGTAAGCGCGTCTCTTGGGCAAGCTGCTACGCAAGCTGGATCTTCGCAGAGTCTGCATGTAACCGACATGTTGGCTAACTGGTTAACGCGCACAACACGGATGCGTGACTTAAGCGGGTTGAAGGCTTTCTCCTTCGTGAATGAGCAAGCGTACTCGCAGACTTGGCAGCCCACGCATTTTTCTGGGTCAACTGAAACAAATTTTCTATCATGAATCTTTACCATTTTTTATGCCCCTTTCCCTTCTATTATGTTGAATAAGTCTTCCATTCCCAGTTTGTCTAGTTGAGATTTTGTAGGTATACCGTCTGCTGTCCAACCGCGTGATTGATAATAATCATCCAGCAACAAGTCAAGTTCATCTTGGGTTATCATGGCGCCTTTTGCTGGTCCATCGTCAGGGATTGGCTTGTTCATAACTTTCCATGGCAACGTGTCATCCTTGCGGCTTAATCCTTCTCTAACGTTAATTAGCCGTGCAAGAGTGTTTATCCTTTGGCCGGCAAGGCTGAGTTCTTCAGACGTCATCTCGTAGCCCGTTACTAAAGTGTAGAGCTTTGCCATATCAGCTAGTTCCTTATAGAAGGTACCTTTGGCATTCTTGCAGACGATGAGTGAATCAAGCAACGCGTAAACATCTTCTGAATCTTTGACAAGTTTACCGCGACCCTTTTCAGCTTTCAAACGATCAACTTTACCCGTCATGTCAAACGCGTAAGCGCCGCTTCGGTTATGGTCTGCTCCTCGGAACGAGACTGCAAAGCCTAAAGCGGCAGTTTTGAGGCATCGTAAATCATAGCCTGTGACTTCCAAGCCCTTAATGTTTTGAGCAAGCTTATCGGAGCCTTTGCCGATTTTTTCTGCAGCTACTTTTACACCGTCAGCGAGAACATCGCCGATTCCTTCCCGTTTGCCCATCTTCTCTATAAGTTGCAGGAGCGCTTCTGCGTTACCAAAGTGAGCGTCAATCCCACCAAGATTCTCATGGGAGAGGATGCCCGTTTCATGGCAGTCCATTACGAAACTTACGGTTACACCTGTGCTTTGCGCGTCAAGACCATAGTAGTTGCAGAGTTCAGCAGCTTTTATTATCGCATCAAGTCTATCTACACCACAGTTTGGTCCAAGCGCCCACAAATTGTCATATTCCATTCGTGCCATAGTTCCCTTGTAGGGTCCGTCGCGAACCACAGCTTCATGTTCGCACCGCATGGCGCACGAGTTGCAAGCGATTATTTTTGCGATGTACCGCTCGTTTAAAGTTTCGCCGCTTACTTTTACAGCGTTCTCAAAATGAGCATTATTATAGTTGCGTGTGGGCATGCAGTACAAAGCGTTTTGAATCATGACGTTTTCGGCTGACCCTAAAGTTCGGTATTTCTGAGCTGCAGGTCCCTTCATTCTTTCATGGAATTCTTTCACCATTTCCATGAATTCGTCAGGCTTGGCGACAATAATGTCGCGGGTTCCTCGAACAGCGATTGCTTTAAGGTTCTTGGAGCCCATAACTGCGCCTAATCCTGTTCTTCCAGCAGCACGAGTTTTCTCGTTAATTATGCTAGCTATTTTTGATAGTTTTTCACCAGCTAAACCTATAGATGCTACACGTACGTAGTAATCGCCAATTTCATCTTTAATTGCGTCTTCGGTTTCAGATGGTGATTTGCCCCAGATTTGTTCGGCGTCAAGTAATTGGACTGAATCATCATCGATCCATAAGTAAACAGGTCTTTCAGCTTTCCCAGTTAAAATAACCGCGTCATATCCAGCTCTTTTTATTTCTGCGCCAAAAGTGCCGTGGCTTACTGCTTCCCCGACACCGTTGGTGGCTGGTGATTTTGATATGAATGCATGCCCGTTTCCGCCTGTTGGAAACATTGTTCCTGAAACTGGACCGACTGCTAAAACTAGTGGATTGTCAGGGTTGAATGCGTCAACGCCTGCTTTTGAATTGGCTAGCCATAGTTTCATGCCTAATCCTATGCCGCCAACGTATTTTTTGGCAGTTTCCTCGTCTAGTTTTTCAAGGCGAGTTTTGCCTGTGGTTAAGTCAACGCGTAAAACTCTTCCTGCGTAACCAAGCAAACATTGTTCCTCCATTATTTTTAAAGTTATTAGTCAGTTGAAAAGTATATTAACTTAATGGGTTTCTAATTTGGAAATTCACGGCTAAAATGGAGTCTTCTGCTTGCCGTCATGTACAAACAGTCATAACGGTTTTCTTGGCTATTGCAGGTTAAAGCTTCATTTGAATAGAGAAAAAAGATATCAGATACCCCCGCTTAATTCCTTTGTATCTACAACTCGGCACCGGATTGAAAAATGAGGATAAAAGTTCACTATATCAGCTTGGTTAAAAGCTTTACAAAAACAAGCCAAGACGAATTCGACCTAAAAGAAGCTACCCTGCTATCAGATGTGCTATACAAAGTCGCTGAGAAATATGGGAAACCGTTCACCCAAGAAGTTTACGACCCAGACCGGAAAGAAATGAAATCAACCTTTGTAGCAATGGTTAACGGCGTCTTAATGGACCAATTAAAAGGCGTTAACACACCGCTAAAAGACGGCGACAACATAATATTAATGTCGCTCATGACAGGCGGATAAAAACACTCGTTCTATCGTTGCAAGCGGTTTTTCCTACGAGTAAAAGGCAATCAGGAACTGTTTTTGGCGATTACACGTCCACTAGGGTAACAGCTTAGCGTTTAAAGCGCAAGAAAAATGTTATAAACAAAAGCAAATGATATAAAAATTGAGAGTTACTCATGCAAAAAAAGCCAGAGGAAAAGCCCGACCTAACAAAAGTGAACTCAACTTTAGCAGCGAAAATTTTAATTGCGATAAAGGCTCACGCAATTGTTCCACATTTATTAAAAACCGCAGCGCCACCATCAAAATACGAATTGTTAGGGCAGAAATTAAACTCATACAAAAATGCCGTTGATTCTAAACTTAAAGAAACTCGCGACAAGGCAATTATAAACTTGGTTTTCATAACTGCAACATTTGTCTTTCTAATTTTGGCGATTGTTTTCTCAAATTTAGCGAGTCTTGTTGGTTCAGTCGGCTTGGGAACCACAAGTGTAGTAGCCCAGACGACAAGTTGGAAGGATACTTTGATAGCTTACGTTACTGATAGCGGGACGTTAAAAAGACAGGTGGAATATCTTGAAGGCGAGTATAAGAGCTGCGATCCTAGCGATGACGCTCAAGTGAAAAAGATTGACGATATGATTGAAAGCGATTTTGGGGCTCTCGACAAAGCTCAAGCAGCCTAATCCAAATTCACCCTATTTTCCAAGTACTTTTGACTACCGCCGACCCCCCGATTAAGTTAAACGTTACATAACATTTTACTTTCAAACCAGACACCCGTGAAGAGCATGGATAAAAGCGAAAAATCCAAAACCGTCTACTGGCTAGACAACAAGCTTTACCTAAACATAACTAATCAGTGCTCAAACTGCTGCTTTTTCTGCCTCAAACGCTACAAGCGCGGCGTCGGCGGCTTCAACCTTAAACTAGCTGAGGAGCCGAGCATTGCCCAAATCACGGGTGAGCTTGGCGAGGTTTTGAACATGAGAAGTTGGAATGAATTGGTTTTCTGTGGTTTTGGCGAGCCAACGGAGAGGTTGGATGTTTTGTTGGAGATTGCGCGGTGGGCAAGGCAGCATTATGGCAGGCCACTGAGAATCCGAGTTAACACGAACGGACATGGTTACGTTCGTAATAGGGGCAGGGATGTGGCGGCTGAGTTAAAGGCTGCTGGCGTTGATGCAGTAAGCGTCAGCTTAAACGCTGGCGACAGGGAAACCTACATGGAAATTTGCAAGCCAACTTTCGCTGATGCCTACGAAGCAGTGATTGATTTCATAAGAAAAGCCAAGCCTGTGCTCGAAGTTGAGGTTACAGCGGTAAGAATGCCCGAAGTAGACATAGCAAAAGCTGAGGCTGTGGCTGATGGTTTGGGTGTTAAGTTTAGGGTTAGAGAGTATATTCCTTGCTTCTACTGACAGATTGACGCCATGGGCGAGTCTAAGCTTAAATGTTTAATTTATGCAATTACAGAAACTTAACTTCAAAAGATTTGATAGCGGCGGATTGAAAAAGCGTTCTTGTAAGAGCGATAATGGTAAAATATATATTATTTGTTAACAAGATATTTCTTAATTGTGTTGAATGAGGAATAAACAATGGTTTCTCTTAGATCATTAGCCCCATCATTAACAAGAATAACAGTCGCAGCAGCAATAGGCGCTGCTTTGCATGTTGGTCAAGGCGACTGTGACTTAATCGATGCAAAAGCCATTGAATATTCAAGAGCAGTCCTTGCCCAAACAGATGTAGAAGGCGAAGTAATCTGCTGCGAAGGACCAAAAGACCACGCGCCATCATTTGAACACCGCGAAAAAGTCGGAACAGGCGGAGGACCCAAAGTAGAGTTCATTATTGATCCAGTTGACGGAACCACAGCCGCCAGCAAAGGCAGAAAAGACGCCATAGCCGCATTGGCATGTGCGCCACCAGGATGCTTCCAAGTTTTGCCCGATGACGGCTACTACTTTAAAATTGCCACAGACTACCATTCAATAGGCAAAATATCCCTAGACATGTCCATTGAAGAAATTGTGCACAATGTAGCCCATGAAAAAAAGCTCTCCCTACCTAACTTCACTGTCATCATGCTGGAACGCGACCGCCACAACGAAATCCTCGCCCAACTCAGAAAACTCGGAGTACGAATTTTACTCATCCCAGACGGAGACATCGCAGCCGCAGTAGTCAGCTGCCAACCGAACAGCGGAGTCGACTTGCTGATTGGCGCTGGCGCAGGACCTGAAGCCACCATAGCCGCAACAGCAGTAAAGATTCTCGGCGGAACCATGCTCGCCAACGTTTGGCGGGACAAAAAAGATGACCCAAAACGCTTAGAACGTTTAAAGAAAACTGGGGTTGATGTGGATAAAACTTACAACCAAGATGAACTTGCCAAAGGCAAAGAACTAGTGTTTGCAGCTTCAGGTGTCACTAAGGGCGAACTGTTAGATGGCGTAAGAATAATTTCTGGTGGCGCAGTTGTCTATTCAATTTGCATGCGGTTGCCAAGCGGAACCCAAGAGAAATCTGAAACTACATTGCGGTTCAAGGATCACCCGGTTTACCAGCAGTTCCAGCCATAATCCTTCTTTTCTTTAGTAGAAGGCGTATTGTTATAGTGGCATGAACATTGCTCGTACTTGTTGGATCCCATGCATGCCTCTTAGTCGGTTAATTAAGTTAAGTATTCTATCGTTGTTTCCTTCAGCGACGAATATTTCTACGCAGTATTTTCCATTTATGTGTCTGTGAACGTTTTCGATGACTACGTCATCAAATTCATGTCGCAACTCTGATATCTTTAAGTCAACATCCTTACGTGCATAATCACATGTTGTCATTACAGTGGCAGCCACGTTTCCTGAAGAAAATTTCGCAATTTCAGCTTCTGAGATGAGGTTTCTTATGGCGTCTCGGAAAGCTTCTGATCTGCTGAAGTATCCTCTTGACTTCATAAATTCGTCAAACTGGTTGAGAAGATCCAACGGTAACGTTATACTTATTACTGTCAAGGTTGATTCCCCTGTTATTAACATTCAAGAGAATAGTTAATATCTGGATATTAATTTTTGCCATCATCTTAGCACTATCTTAATATTTTCTCAGCCTTTTTCTTTAAAAGATAACAATGACTACTGAAGAAGAGAAAATCTGCCTAGAAAAGCCAGGGCAGAAAGAAGCAGAGGAACATGAAAATAAACGTGTAATGATTTTCTTCGCGATTTTACTAGGCTTAACTGTTCTCGTAGGCGGTTTACTGGACTTTTTCTTTGCAGGGGTTCCCCTTAACTTCACCTTACCGATTATAAATGTTCGAGCAACCTTAAGCACGATTTTGTACTATGCGTCTGTTCTCTTTGCTTCCACGTACATTGGTATAATGGGTTTTAGAGAGCTGTTTGTTGAAAAAAGATTTTCTGTCGAATTTTTGATGGCTGCCGCAGCGCTAGGCGCCTTGTACCTAAACGCGCGATTCGAAGCGGCAACGGTACTTTTTCTTTATTCTATCGCTGAATACTTTGAAGGCTACATTGAGGACAGAGCGCGCCGAACAGTTGAGAAATTATCAAAGTTCATGCCAGACCAAGCCAGAATCGTAACGGATGGAACGGAAAAAACTGTTAACGTCAACGAAGTCGAGCCTAACATGACTTTGCTTGTGAGACCCGGCGAGCGGATACCTTTAGACGGCAACGTTGTTGACGGTTTCTCACATGTTGACCAAGCCATAGTCACCGGTGAATCCGTGCCTGTCACCAAGAAAGTGAACGATTGCGTTTATGCTGGCACATTAAACATGAGTGGCGTTCTAAAGATAGCTGTCACAAAAAAGGCCAGTGAAACTCTTGTCTCAAGGATTATGGTGCTTGTGGCTCAATCGGGCAAAAGAAAGGCATCCATGGAAAAACTTGTTGACCGATTCGCAAAAATTTATGTTCCAATAGTTATCGTGTTAGCCGTTTTAACCGCTGCTTTGCCAACGTTGATCGCTGGCATGTCTTTTCACGTGTGGCTATATCGTTCGCTTATTCTTCTTGTGGTTTCTTGCCCAAGCGCCTTCATTATTTCGGTTCCTGCAACAGTCCTTGTAGCCATAACAATCGCGGCTAGAAGAGGAGTCATAATCAAGGGTGGAATCTATGTTGAAAAATTAGCTAAAGTAAAACGAGTGGTTTTTGACAAAACAGGCACATTAACTTTGGGCAGACCAACAGTTCATGAAGTAAGACTTGTGCAAAGAACTGAAGAAGACGCGTTGGCTTTGGCTGCGTCACTTGACCAGTTTTCAAATCATCCCGTCGCTCAAGCCATTGTTAGACGCGCCACGGAAAGAGGCATTGACCTAAGCAAGTTCAAGGTAACCGACGTGGCTGAGGTCCCTGGAAAGGGCATCGTGGGCAACGTTGACGGGAGTTTTGTGGCGGTTGGCAACTTGGAGTTGATGAAAGATTTCGGTTGCAATTGTAAGGAAGCCTTTGAAATCACTGAAAATGACACCCATACTACAGTTTGTGTTTCCCTGGGTAAAGAAGGGTTGGCTACAGTTTGCGTTGTTGACCAAGTTAGGGAAGATGCATTAAAAGCAGTGAATGATTTGAAGAAAAATGGCATAAAAACCGTCATGTTAACTGGCGACAGAACAGAGATTGCCAAGGAAACCGGGGATACATTGCAGATTGACGAGGTCTATGCGGAACTGTTTCCTGAGGATAAACTGAAGTGTATTGAAGAGATGAAGGGTAAAGACGGGCTAGTAGCAATGGTCGGCGACGGCGTGAATGATGCTCCTGCGCTTGCCGCTTCAGACGTGGGCATTGCTATGGGTGCAGCGGGGGTTGATGTTGCTTTGGAATCTGCGGATGTGGTGTTGGTAAAAGATGAGTTGGCGCAAATTCCATACCTAATTAAGCTCAGTAACAAAACGATGACTATTGCAAAACAGAACATCACTGCATCACTTATCATAAAATTAATTTTAGGAGCACTAGGAGTACTCGGCGTGACAGGTTTGCTGGCAACTGTGATTGCCGGCGACGACGGACTTACAATGCTTCTTTTGCTAAATTCGCTTCGTCTTGAAAGAATAAAATAGGGTTGCTGAAACGAAATCGCGACTCATGCAAACCTTATCGGAGATTGAAGTGGGTAAAGCCTTATGCTTTGCCTATCTTGCTCGTTTTTCGGGGTCTTTTTAATTTTGGGCTGTCGCTAATTTAGCCCTTTACACTTGTTTTTTACGAAGTTGACTGAGGACTTTCTTGTTATTCAATGAAAAATTAATTAAGGGAAAAAAGTAGTCAGATGAGTCATGCTTAAGACTTATCCGAAGACTCAGCCTAAAAAGAGCAAGCGTAAGAAGCCTCAGCCTAAGACTCAATCGAAACCAGTGAGCATAACAACGCGGAAATCTTACTGGATATCGCTTACGTTATTTACAATTGTTTTTGCTTCTGTTTTCGGATATTTCGTGAACATGTCTTTAGAAAGAATAGTAATGATGCTTGTTACTGTTCTGTTACTGATAGGCTTTGCATTCCATATAAGATTTAAACCTTCCACTGCAACGGTCAACAAGAGAGCACTATTCATTTTTGTTGGAGCATCCGTCATCGGTTTCAGCATCTGGGCTGTAATGGTACTTTCCTTAAACGCAACTGAGCTTCAAACGCAAATAGCAAATACAATAGGTGACGATTTCTTTGCCATAACAAGCCTAATGATTTGCTTGATTTTAGGAGCATTTATAGGTGACTGGATAGGCGAAAAGAGAAACCATTACTTTAGCACTTAATTTATTATTAAAAAAATACATGGTTTCTTATTTTTACATTGCATTGAGCCTTCCCCAGAACTGTTCGGTTGACTTGGCACGCCAGGTATTACAGTTAAACCCGCGTTTTCTTGCCTAAACATCAAAAGAAATCTCCAGGGGCTTAATTGAGTGGCTATGATTTAAGGTCTTTTGACTAAAAATCTCGTCCAAAGGACGCATGCAAGCTTGATTGATCTTGTCCTCTGATTATTGGTTGGTGGAAGAGACAGAATAAGCCGTAATTTTCCATTTTCGGTGCTTTGTCACAGAAACTTTAAGAGCTTAATCATTAAGCATTTTCTAAAAGACCAACCAAGGATAGACCTGTATTGAAATTTGGAATAATGACTCGGAACATGGAAGCATGGAGCAGCACGCAAGTTCGGGAAGCCTTAACTAAACGGGGCATTCCATACGAGTGCTTCACTTTCCCAAAACTTGTTGCAAGACTTGCATACAAACCCTACTTCAAAGTTAACGGCACCAGCATCCTAGACGATTTAGACGCGCTTATTATTCGTCCAATTGGGCGCGGTTCACTTGAGGAACTTGTTTTCCGAATGGATATGCTCTACAAGCTTGAACGCCAAGGCTTCTACATGGTGAATCCGCCAACTGCAATCGAGCATTGTGTTGACAAGTACGATATTTTGGCTATCCTTGAGGATGTGGGTGTTCCTGTACCGCGGACGTTAGCCACTGAAAGCGTAAATGAAGCGCTAAAAGCGTTTTCGGAACTAGGCGGAGACGTGGTAGTTAAACCAGTTTTTGGTTCCAGAGGACAAGGCGCAACTCGCATAGTTGACGTAGACATCGCTGACACAATTTTCAAAGCAATAACCTTCCATCACGGCGTAATTTACATGCAGGAATTTGTACCTCACGGATACTCAGACATACGGGCATTCGTAATCGGCGACCGAGTAGTTGCATCCATGCGCCGCGTAGCTAAAGGCTGGAAAACCAACTACAGTCAAGGAGCCAAACCAGCACCAGCAAAAATCAGCAAAGAATTCGAAGAATTAGCAGTTAAATCTGCCAAAGCTGTAGGCTGCAAAATAGCAGGAGTAGACATCCTGGAAGGACCCGAAGGACCACGTATAGTTGATGTGAACAGTCAGCCGGGATGGAAAGGTTTGCAGGTAGTGACAGAGGTCAACATTGCCGAAGAAATAGTAAGCTTTATGCTATCTGAATTGAAAAAGTAAATTATTTTCTAGAAAGAATCAAAGCGTAAGGGTCGTCGGCAACTTGTGGAAAAGATGTTTCTTTTCCCGTTTTTATTAAAACACGTTCTTTACTTTCCGTGAATTGCCCCAAAAAACATGCGGAAAGCCCGTTCTTTCTTAATGTTGCTTTCACTTTTTCTTGCGCTTGAGGATCTACAGCAGCCAAAATCGTGCCCGTTGAAGACGCAGCCAATACTTGTTCATCAATGAACTTAAAGTAATCCTGCAAAGCCAACACTTCCTTGCAGACTGGTATTTTTTCCCAGTTCACTCGAAAGCCTACTTTTGACGCTTCTGCCAACTCGTTTAGCGCTGCTACGAATCCTCCTTCAGTAGCATCGTGCATGGCGTGGACACCGCTTATTTCAGCCAGTTGCATGGCTTCCTTTACGCAGGTTTGCATGTGAACTTGCTTGGAAAGGTTTTCTTGCTGCTCAACCCCGAAGAGCTTTTGCGCGAATACTTTGTCTGTGAGCGAGAAATTAGTGGCTGTTTCTAAACCAAGCGGCTTAGTGCATAATATTAGATCTCCCGGCTTAGCGTTTCCTGGCGTAATCAGCTTTTCAGGTTGAACCGACCCATAAACCGTTGCGACGCCAAGCAAGTCTGAAAGACTATCGTACATGCCTGTGTGTCCTCGAACGATGGCTATGTTCAGTTCGTCTGCTGCCCTGCATGTTTGCTCCATTATTTTTTGGAAAGTGGCTGGTTTAGTTGATAGTGGTCCTAAGAGGTTAATGGTGCAGAATTCTGGTTTAGCTCCGGAAAGTGCTACATCTGAAGCAGCATAGTTGATTAGTAGCCAGCCGAACCATTCTTCTGGGACGCCAGTGCATGGGTCACTAGCAACTACCATGTATTTGCCGTCTAAGAGGTGCACGCCTGAATCGTAGCCAATCGTGGGCGGAATGATAACTCGTGAATCCTTCTTTATGCAGCTTAACAGTGTTTTCAGTTCCTTGTTGGACAGTTTTCCCATGTTTCTTTGAACCTTACATGTAAATTTTTAGCGTTTTGCTTTTTTGCAGTAGGAAGATTGCAAATGCACAGATTATAATGCTTGGCACCATGTAGATTCCATTGTATACTGCGGAGTAAACGATTGGGCTCATGCCTGGTGGTCTGTACTGGGAAAAATAGATTACGCCTGAAGTAAAGTGAGACATGAAGCGTGCTGTACCGCCTACGACTACACCGGTGACCTGACCAGCGACTGAAAGTTTTCGGAAGAATCCTGCGAGTCCAAGACATGCAAACGCTAAGGGATAATCAAGAATGAATTGAGCAGGGTTGACAACGAAAGGCTCAATCGCAAGGTCAACCACGCCAAGCACGGCACCAGCGAATATGCCGATTTTTGGTCCTCTTCTAAGTGCCAGCCAAAAGATAGGCACCATCCCAAGGTTAATTGTCCCTCCTTGCGGCATGACGAAGAAGGAGTGGCTAACCAGAGCTAACGCTCCTGCCATTGCGACAAATACAATTATTTCTGCAAGTATCTTGGTTGAGAAAATATTATTATTTTTAGTCGGTTCAGTTTGTTGTTTCATTTTTTTCCCTCCGCCAGTATTACCTGGTTCAGGTTCTAAGGGTCGACAGCACTTAGCCGTCCTCTCAGCCGGGTCATTCTCCCAGCTCCCCGAGACCTTATCTTAAGAAGATATTGCTGCTATGTCGCATATTAGTTTTGCTAAAGTGTTGATTTTCCGGGTAGCCGAATTTTTCGCCGCGGACTATTTTTTGCTAATGACATATTTTTGCTTTAAATGATTGTTTTGGTAGAAATGTAAAAACTTATTTACTTGTAGAATATTTTAGTAATATATGACAGAGCAAATCGAGGATATAATCAAGGTTTCACCTAAAGGTCAAGTAGTAATCCCCCGAGAGGTCCGCAAGAAATTGGGAGTGAAAGGCGGCGAGAAGCTTTTGGTGCTTACGCGCAATGGAGATATACTGCTTAGGAAAACCAAGGAAGTATCCATTGAGGACATAGCTAACAAAATTGAAAAGGCAACCAATGAAGAATCTATTGATGTTGATGCAATTGTGGCTGAGGCAGTCGAGTGGGCAAGAAGGTCAAAGTAGTTTTCGACACGAATGTTTGGCTTTCAATCTTCATGAAAAAGATCCTTAGCGACGAGTTTTCGCAGGCAAAGCAAGATCTAACAGTTTATGTTAGCAAAGACATCATCTTGGAAATGTCTAAAGTCCTATTATACCCCAAAATCGCTGAAGTCCTGAGCAAGGCAGGCGTAAACGAAAGAGAAATTCTACGAGCCATCGAAGCGAACTCAATAATAGTTAAGCCTAAGATGAAACTACAAATTATAGATGAAGATGCAGAAGACAACAAAATACTAGAATGCGCCTTGGCATCTGGAGCAGACATCATCGTATCTGGAGACAAACATCTTCTTAAACTTGGCAGGTTCAGAAAAACCAGAATTCTTACGCCCAGAGAATTTTTCGATAGCGTCAATAGAAATTAGCCTTTTTAGACTGATGAAACATACCCACAACTACCTCTCAGCGGCTTGCGTTGCGGATATTGTTTTTGCATCAGGTTGGAGTATGTATTGCCTTCTGGAATTACTAAACCCGAGTGCTGAGTCTTTTTGACCGTATGCTTTCTTTTTGCCAAATGTTATAAGTAAATCGGGAGTATAGCAGGATGTACTTGGATGGATGCACACATGACAACGCATCTTTCTGTCAGATTATGTTGGCATGACTCTGGATGGGACGGTAATGTTTGCAAAGTGCCTGAAAAAAACACGTTTTGCGTTTCTGTCGATATTGTACGAAAGAAAAGGGACAAGGCATTTGCAAAAACAGAAAGTAAGATAGCAGGTACTCCTCTAACGGAATTGGTTGACTCGGATTACGACTTTGTGACTACTTTTCCATGCCGAGAAGATGTTTGCGTCTTCTCAAAGAGCAGTATTCCAATAAAATTTGAGCACCCCTTAAAAGAAAGACACATTCCAGGGTATGATCTTCCACCCTGTTTTATTGATGCGGCACCATTTTCATTTTGTCCCGCACCCTATCGATGGATGATTGTCGACAACTATGAATCAATAACAAAAAAAGAAAATCTTCAATTGAGACCACTAACAAATGAAGATAAATTTCGTTTTGATAAGAGAAAGAGAAAAATAATAAAGCAAACGTGGATTTACGATGTTCGTCTCCAGAAGCTCCTTCTCGATCACTTTTGGAACGAACTTGAAGAGAGGAAATCTTTAGTCGCATTTTATGTAAATTCGACACCAGCAGCCGAAGATAAAAAAAGAGTAATTATCGGATTAGGCAGACTTGATAAGATTTACAAGATGTCCTTTTTTGGCACTAATGAAGATATGCCAGGTCCAAATCCAGCGTGGCAACGACAGCTAAGCCATAACTACCCCGAAGAAGGCTTCAGGCTACCATACCAAGAGTATCTAGAACAAGGGCTCGATACTCAAGAAATACTTGTGACCGCTCCAGAAGAGATTGACGACCAATTCAAATTCGTCGCCGAACACGTTTCTGATGGAGCAATGCTCTCACTTGTGGAAAAAATAGGTAAATCAATTGAAATTATAATAAATGATGTTAAATCAGGAAAAGTAAAATTAATTGAAGATTGGGAAAAACACAGGCGCTGGTTGCAAAAAGTAATTGAAGAACTTTGGGACAATCGTGGACAGTACCCAGGAATTGGGAGCGTGCTTCAATTTCTTGGATTCAGCTTAGGTCAAACCTACCAAAAAGAAGTGCTCGTTCAAATGCAAAAGCTGAACCTTGACGTTTTGCAGCATACAATAGATATCTTGGAAGGAAATTTAGACCCTGAAGAATTTTATAGAGATGATTTTGACGCTTCAAAGCAAAAATGGACAGCATATTCCTCAGACCTTGATCACAGACGATTCTTAAACTTACTCATGAGAATGGAACTATCGGAAGACCAAGTTGAACGACTAATAAAACCTGATTTAAGATTGGATTCAGGGATTAAAGCTGAAATCAGAGAAATGATCGATAACCCCTACATTATATGTGAAAATGACAAAGGTCGTTTTGATGAAAAGGGCCGTGTCATTTCTGATAAAATTTCACTCGACACAATAGACCAGGCAATGGTTCCATCTTTTAACATAAAGGGAAAGTACAAGCCAGACGATAACAGACGAGTAAGGGCAATAATGATTGAGACCTTGAAGGAAGCTAAAGAAAATGGCGATACCTTGCTCAGCATGAAAGAACTTATCGACAACGTTCATAGTAGATTTTCAGGAGAAAGAGAATGCAAACCAGATCTATTCATGGTGAAGGCGGACAAAAAATTCTTTGAAAAAGAACTCGAGTTTGTAAGCGATGATGACAAATTCGTTGCGTTAAGAATGGTTAGAGGCTGGGAAAAGTTCGTCTCTCAGAATATAAGAGAATTGATTCAAGTCAAGTATAAGGACAGAAGCCCAAACTGGTCAGCAGTAATGAATAAGCGATTTGGAAGGGCTTTAGATACCCTTGAAGAATCCGCCAGAATTGAGAAAACCAAAGCTCTTGAAATTTTGTACCGAAATAAGTTCTCAGTGTTAACAGGTCGAGCTGGAACTGGAAAGACCGAAATCGTGAGCCTACTGATAGAAGGCATAATTCAAAATGATGAAGCGGTTCCTAGTGATTTTCTAGTTTTGGCACCTACAGGAAAAGCTAGCGTTCGATTGAAAAAGAATTTCAGCAAGAATCCAGTTTTGTCAAGGATAGAACCAAAAACAATACATAGCCACCTAAACGAATCTGGCTGGCAAGGCAACAATTTTGAACTCAAGGAAAAAGGAGGAACAAGAACTTCAGTCGAAACGGTGATAGTTGATGAATGCTCTATGCTTCCAATTGATCTGCTTGCCACGCTGATAAAATCTCTTAACTTCGGCAACGTGAAAAGGTTTATTCTCGTCGGAGACCCCAACCAGTTGCCGCCAATTGGACCTGGAAGACCTCTGGATGATATTGTAAATTGGCTTAAAGCCGAAAACGCTCGAAGAGAAAACTTGGCTGATCTCAAGGTCCGAATGCGTCATGGTAGAAAGGAAGAAAAAGGGAGAAAACACGTGTGCCTACAGCTGGCCGATGGCTTCCTTAGAGACCTAAAATCAAAGGATGTTGAAGAAGTTTATTCTCTAATAAACCAAGGCAGACTTGACCCAACCTATGATTTGTTTTTTGCCGAATGGAAAGACTATGATGACCTAATGGAGAAACTTGAAAGTGCTCTTCAAGAAATTCAGGTAACAGACTTCGATTCATACGTGAAGAGCGTGGGCCTAGCTGACGGTGATTTTAGCAAAAGTGAATCATGGCAAGTTTTAAGTCCGCTTAAGCACAGGGAAGTTAGTGGAACAATATCGCTCAACAGTTTTCTCCAGAATAAATTCTTGGCAAATACCTTGACAAAATGGCGAGCAAGAGATTATGACGACAACGGTTGGAGATGCCCTACTCCATTCGGCAAAACAAAAGACGTCGTGCAAGGAGACAAAGTAATACAGACACGAAATACACGACAAATATGGTGCTCGCCTAAGAAGTCTGATCCCTACTTAGCCAATGGAGAAATAGGAATCGTAGAATCGTTTACAACCAAAAAACTCGATGTAGTGTTTTCTGATCAACCGAATTATCGATATAGCTTCTTCAACGGAGAAGGAAACCAAAGCGTCGAAACCAATTTGGAGCTTGCTTATGCAATAACTATTCATAAAGCTCAAGGTTCCGATTTTGAGAAGGTGATTGTAATAATTCCCGAAAGGGCATTCAATATTTCTATGGAAATGATGTACACTGCCCTTACTAGGTTCAAAGGCGAAGAAGGGAAAACTTTTTTGTTGGTACAAGGGGGAATCGATGCCCTAGAAAACTATAGGCGAGCCAACCGCTCGGACACTGACCAAAGGAACACCTACCTATTTACAATCACCGTAAGAGACGACGTCGATGATATCCCCTATGCAGAGAACAGAATTCATAGGACAAAAAATGGCTTTTATGTTCGCTCCAAATCAGAAGTAATCGTAGCCAATGAATTAATCAATGCCGGAATAGACCTTACAGATAAAAGCTACGAAAACAAACTTCCATCAAAAACAAGTTCCTTAGACTACAAATTGCCAGATTTCACATTCATGAATAATGGCAAAAAATATTATTGGGAACATTTAGGCATGCTACAAGTGGATTCATACAAAAGGTCGTGGGAAAGAAAATATCAGTGGTACAAGGAAAACGGTTATGCTGAGAACCTTATCACTTCAGAGGATGGACTTGATGGAAGCATAAACTCGAAAGCGATTGATGAAATAATCCAAAAACGGTTGAGTACAACAAAAAGCTGAGAAAGAGGGAGAAGGGTTGCATTATTTGAAATTAATAAAGGCGCACGAGTTTTATGACAACTGTGAAGAAAGGGCCTACCTTTATGATGTCTATATGCATAATCGAAACGGGGAAGAATGGCGATCAGGAAAAGTTTCGATAGAGGAAATAGAAAAGTTATTCCATTTCGTTAGAGAATGGGAGCGTCATTTCCGAGGAGACCCAAAGGTCTTCAAAAAGATTTACGACGGCAACTATCCAATCATAAAATCTTTCATGAAAGAAAGTATTGAAGATGCCAACCTTGAAGCCCTGCGGAGAAAAATTAGGGGACTCTTTGATGTAGTTGCCGGTTGTGTGCGCGAACAAAGAACTCGAAGATATGAATCCACTGATGCCTCAATAATTTTACATACACTTTTGCCTCGTCTCTTCGTTATCTGGGACAACGATATCAAGGAGGGGTTGGGGGTAGATACGAGAGGCGCTAACTACTCAGGGCGCTTTTTGTTCGATATGCAGAAAGAACTCAAAGAAGCTGTCAAAACGTGCATGTTTGATGAGAAACTAAGCCGTTCAAATGCCGTGTCATTTATTGAATCTCGATGTGGAGACAAAACATTAGCAAAATTGGTTGATGAGTTTAATTACATTAAATATGTCAAGAAAGACCCAGATTTTATCTGAGGAGAGGAACGGATAATTTATATTCTTTATAAATGCTACCTTTGTATCTCTGACACGGGGTAATGTTTTTAGGTGATTTTCTTGTTTCCCTAAAGCCATTACGTTAACGAGGAACAAAAGCATGCAGCCAATGCCTAAAGAATACAACTTTACAGAAATAGAACGAAAATGGCAGCAGAAATGGGAAGAAATGGGCATCTACCACTACGACTGGAACGACAAAAAACGCGTCCCCTTCAGCATAGATACCCCACCGCCCTACCCGTCAGGCGAACTCCACATGGGCAACGTACTCAACTGGACCTACTTTGACATGGTAGCAAGGTACAAACGCATGCAAGGCTTCAACGTGCTCTTCCCGCAAGGCTGGGACTGCCACGGCTTAGGCATAGAAATCCAAGTTGAAAAAACATATAACATACGCAAACGAGACGTTCCGCCTGAACAGTTCCGCAAGTGGTGCATGGAACTTGTCGAGAAATACATTGTCATTATGAAAGAAGGCATTCTCAAGCTGGGCTGCAGCATAGATTGGACAACAGAGTACCGCACAATGAACCCAGATTACTGGAGACGCACGCAATTAAGCTTCATTTTGCTCTACAAAAAAGGCTACATGTACCAAGGCACGCACCCGGTGAACTGGTGCCCCAGAGATGAAACCGCCATTGCGGATGCTGAGGTGGATTATCACAAACGCGAGGGCATACTGCACTACATCCGTTTCCCATTCGACGACAGCAGCGACTACGCGTTAATCGCAACCAGCAGACCCGAGTTTATTCCAGCATGCGTCGCCATCGAAGTCAACCCCAAAGACGAGCGGTACAGCAAGTACGTTGGCAAAAAAATCGTTGTACCAATCGTCAACCGTTCAGTGACGGTCATCGCTGATGAATGCGTTGATCCAGCCTTCGGCACCGGAGTAGTAATGATATGCACCTACGGTGACAAAGAAGACGTTAAAACAGTCATCAAACACAAGCTTCCAGTAATAATGCTCCTCACCGAGAATGGTCGCATTAGCGAGAACGGCGGCAAATACGCTGGCTTAACCATAAACCAAGCCCGAGCAGCCATAGTGCAAGACCTCACAGCAGCTGGGTTGCTTGAGAAAACCGAGAAAATAACTCAGGAAGTAGGAGTTTGCGACCGCTGCAAGACTCATGTGGAAATCCTTGAGCGAAAACAATGGTTCATGAACACCCGCAAACTAACCGACGCCGTAGAAAAAACGGCGAACGAGATAGTTTGGTATCCTGATTACATGAAAAACCGTTTAATCGACTGGGCGAAATCGCTGGATTGGGACTGGGTGATTAGCCGCCAAAGGCTTTTTGCGACGCCGATTCCAGTTTGGTACTGCGAAAACTGCGGCGAACTAATCCTAGCCAAAGAGGACTGGGCTCCCATAGACCCGAAACTTGAAAACCCACGCATAGACAAGTGTCCAAAATGCGGCGGCAAAGACTTCACTGGCGAACAAGACGTTTTCGACACTTGGATGGATTCGTCGATAACATGTGCTGTTCACGCTGGCTGGCCTGACCGAGCAGACTGGAAGCATCTTTTCCCAGCGGACGTTCATCCCTCAGGCACCGACATAATCAGGACTTGGGCGTATTACTTGATAGTTCGGCACTTGGCGCTTTTTGATGAGGAACCGTTTAAGAGTTGCCTTATCAACGGCATGGTGCTTGGCTCAGATGGTAGAAAGATGAGTAAGTCGCTGAAGAATTATGCCGCTGCGCCTGAAGTGCTAAACAAGAACGGAGCCGATGCTACTAGGCAATGGGCTGCTGGCGGCGGAGCAACAGGCTCGGACATTCCTTATCGAGCGCAGGATGTTGAGTATGGCAGACGCTTCTTAGTGAAATTGTGGAATGCTGCAGGTTTCACAAGCAAACTTCTAGCAAACTACAAGCCTGATGCAAATGCCCATTTTGAACTTCAGCCGTTAGATAAGTGGATTATTAGCAAAGCCGAAAACTTAACATTGAAGGTTTCGGAAGCTTTTGAAAAATGCCAATTTAACATTGCCGTTGAAGAAATACGCAATTTCACATGGCATGTCTTCTGCGATTCTTACTTAGAAGCCATCAAAGATAGGCTTTATCGACAGGAGGTACAAGGAGAAACAAAGAGACAAGCTGCTCAACAGACGCTTTACGAAGTTTTGTATAGAATCTTGCAATTACTAACGCCGGTGACGCCCCACTTGGCAGAGGAAATCTACCAAAACATGTATGCCGAAGACAAAGGTTTCAAAAGCCTGCAGATATCACCTTGGCCGCAGTTTAACCAAGATATGGTAGATAAAAATGTCGAAGAGCAAGGAGACAAAGTAATAGCATTAATCAACGAGGTCCGCAGAAAAAAAGCAGAGCAACAGTTGCCATTGAATGTTCCTACTCCATCGCTTACAATCTATACGGGAAGTCAAGCAAATGCTGATATAATAACTGCCAGCAAGGACGATATTGCAGGAACACTCAAGGTTACGGGCAATTTTAATATTATTCCAGAAGCAGGTTGCGGAAAAGAAGTAGCACAGTTTCCAGGAGTGATTCCTGTAGCCACTTTTGGGACGGTTACTAAAAAATGAAGATCGTTGGTTTGATAGGGTGCGGTGCGATTGGCACTGTACTGGCAGAAGCTATCGAACGAAAACTAGTAATCTGCGACGAGCTGGTTGTTTACGACTTTGACGCCTCAAAAGCACAAAAGCTCAAAACCGCACTCAATTTTCCTGTTACAATTGTTGGAAGCGTTGATGAATTACTTGCACTAAAGCCAAAGGTTGTTGTGGAAGCGGCGTCGCAGCAGGCGGCTAAAGATTACGTTCCAAAAATCGTTTCGGAAGGAGTCGAGTTAATTGTGATGAGCACTGGTGCACTGTTAAATTTAAATGTTGATTTGGGCAGGGTTCATGTTCCTTCAGGTGCTATCGGCGGTTTAGATGCGCTTTCCAGTGCGGCTTTAGCTGGGATTGACGAGGTAGTTTTGACTTCACGCAAGAATCCCAAGGCTTTAGGGACCGACAATAAAGAGGAAAAAGTTGTTTACGAAGGCTACGCTGAAGAAGCAGCCAGGCTGTTCCCAAGGGAAATGAATGTTGCTGCCACTTTAGCGTTAACTGTTAAACCAGCCAAAGTAAAAGTACGAGTTGTCTCTGACCCATCGGTTAAGCGTAACACACACGAGATTCAAGTTAAATGGCGGTATGGTGAAATGTTTCTGCGTTTTGCAAACGACCCTCATCCCGATAATCCACATACAAGCGCATTGGCTGCATGGTCTGCCATTAAATTATTGCAGTCTCTTTTGAAAACTTAATGTTGACACGATTGAAAGTTGAGCGAAAATAAAAAGAAAAAGAAATTATGAAATAGCTTTATTCTGTTCTTTCTTCACTGGAGTCTTCTGTTTCGGTTGCGGCTTCTTCGCTGCTTTGCTCTGCTTCCGTCTGCGCCCCGTGAGGGGCCTCTAAAGGGTGGGCTGGAACTGTAGTCTCCTCTACTATTACTGGCTCGGCAATTGGTTCATTTAGTGGCTCCATTACTTTCTCAAGTGTTGTCTCAATTGGCTCTGGCTCTGGAATGACCTCAAAATCTTGCAGTGGAACCTTAACTTCGGGCTGTTCTGGTTCTGCTTCAGCGATTACTTCGGTTGGGGTAATGTCTGCTGTTTCCGTTTCAACTGCTGGTTGTTCGACTGCTGGTGTTGCTTCTGGAGCTTCTGCTTCTATAATTATGGCTGGTTCTTGCAGTGTTGGCTCGGTTATTGCTGGCTCTTGAGGAGCAATTTCAGGTGTTGGTTCGTTTATTACTTGTACTTCTGGTTCTGGAGGAGCAATTGGGGCTGATTCTGCTGGAGTAACCTCGATGGTTGGAGTCTCAACTGGAACAACTTCAACTGGAGCGGTTTCAACTGGCATATTTTCAACTGGAGCGGTTTCGATCGGGGCTGAAACAGCTTCTACTGGGAGAGCTTCTACTGGAGCAATCTCTGCAGGAGCACTTTCAACTGGAGCTGCTTCTGCTTTTACAGTTTCAACTGGAATCTCAGCGGGAGCAGTTTCAACTGGAATCTCAGCGGGAGCAGTTTCAACTGGAATCTCAGCGGGAGCAGTTTCAACTGGAATCTCAGCGGGAGCAGTTTCAACTGGAATCTCAGCGGGAGCAGTTTCAACTGGGGCGGCTTCAACGGGAACCTCTACCAGGGTTGGTTCTACCGGCGCTGGTTCTGAAACCTTAGCTTCGATTATTGGAGCAACTGGTTCAGGGGCTACGGGCGCTTGTATTGATGGTGGCGAGCACAGTTGGTTTGCGGATTGTTTTATTACATTTAGTTCGTTTCTGGTTGTGTCTAGTCCGGTTGTGAGTAGGTTTATTTCTTGTTGATAAATTTGCTCGTCAATTTCTCCTACTACATGTTGAATTTCATAGTTAGCAAGAAGTATTTCTAATGTTTTAATTTGATTTTCTAATTCTTGGGTTTTTAGTTGCATGTTTTCAATTAGTTCTTTCTGCTGTTTTTCGATTTGCACAATTGCCGCATTGATGTCATTGGTAAAAGAGTCACGAGTCGATTGAGAAATTTTGCCACTTTCAACAAGCTTATCTAGCGCTTGCTTCTTTTTATTGGCTATTTCGTATTCTTCATTTAATCGTTTAAATGTATATTTCCATGAAATCAATTTTAGGGCACCGAACATCTTTAGCGTAAAAGAAGAGATAACGTTTCTTAACATGCACATATATCGCTAACTATTAAAATTAGCTTCTGAAGCAGGAAAATAGAAATTTTGCGTTAAAATTGTGTTATGCTTGTGCGTGTTTATGTATATAAAAATTGAAAATTTTTTAAGTTTTACTTCAAGGCTATGACATTTCCATGTAAAATAACGCGTATTCGCTGTCATGCTATGGCATATTACATGAAAATGCGCAATGACCGTTTTGCGATGATATTAACTGTGCTCAAGTTTAATTTGTTTATACTTTTCAGTTTTTGTTATAATATATTGTTCTAAATCCGAATAAGTCTTATATATCTAAACACGAATAAACAATAGTGAGCGTGTAAAAAACATGGTAGCATTAACAATAACAGTTAACGGTGAAAAATCAGAAGCAAAAATATTAAAAAAAATGCATGAAAAAGTAATCAAAAGCTTTATGGACACAATAATAATGGCTGAATTACAAAACGGACCAATAAGCGGATACGACGTAATATCATTCATACACAACAAGTTCGGCTTCCTAGTCAGTTCAGGCACAGTTTACTCACTGCTGTACTCTCTTGAAAGAAACGGCCTAGTCGAAGGGGTATGGATTGAAAGAAAAAGAGTCTACAAACTAACCGAAAAAGGCGCGAAAACCATTGAAACCATACTTAACTCGCAGGATAAAATCAGAAGTTTCATGACAACAATGCTGAAAACGCAAACAATCCAGTAACCTATTTTTTTTACCTCTATTCTAATCGAAACGCTAAAAAACCCCTTCTCATTTTTCTATCAGTCCGCAACAATTTAAGCGGGGTCCGTAGCTCAGTCAGGCTAGAGCACCGGACTTTTAATCCGGGGGTCGCGGGTTCAATTCCCGTCGGACCCGCTTTTTGTTCCATAATTGCACATTTTTTGCCTTTTGTTTGCAGTTTTAAAATTTGTTTCACATCAACTTGATAAAAAGCTCCAGCTTATCAAAGAGAAATAGCGTCAAATGGCACGTTAATTCTAAACTTTTAAGGTTTGTAAGCTATCTAAGAAGTTCTCAGATTGTTTGCTGAAAAAGGAGTAAGCGCAACCTCTCACCATGTGTTTCTCTATTTTTTAACTGAGTGTTTGCTATTGGCTCACGTACATCCTAAGACCTTGATTCGGAACTGTGGGTTTCTGCAGCATTTAGATTTGGCTTTTTTGAGTAAAAAAAAATGCTGAGACGGCTCAAGGATGCAGGGCAAGCTCAATCTGAAGGATGTTGGAGACGACGACCTGAACTGAAACCATACCTGCAAGTAAGCAGCAAATGGTCAGAATATTACTGACAGGCTTCAGACGTGCAGGGTCATACTTCTTCACTCCGTAATAGAACAAGAAATACATCGCTCCCACTGCGGCTATGATGCTGTATTTCCAAGCCATCAAACCCCAAAAGCCATAGTTACCTAAAACTCCCTTTGCATACGTTCCAACTTCAGTAAGCCCTAAATCCAAGCCAATCTTAGTTGTCAAACCATCCAAAAATTCCCCAACAACCAAGAAAACATAGGAACAAAAAAGCCACTTTGAACTGAAAACAGGTCTTTTAATCAGGTCTGTAAGATGTCTCAGAAACATCCTCATGGCTTTGTCGTCTCCTTTCCCATGTTCTCAACAATTTTCGGCAATATCTTTGATATTACCAATCTTGGAATGTTCCGTCTAAAGGAATATTATATCTGAGCCAATTATGCACTTTCACCTTAGCTCTGAGTACGAAAACGCTCAAGGCATCATTCTGCATCTTGCCTTTTTGCATCCTAAACTGTGCCTAAATGGCTAAAAAAGATTTAGGCGCCAGATCTGAAAGCGCAAAAACTAATTGCTAAACGAAATTAAGGAAGAGTTTAAGTCAGCTTTAAACCGTTTTTTCTATTTAACTAGTGTCTTTGGCTAGAAATAGAAAAAGTTATAGCTTCTGAAAAGATAACTATTTTGTGATTTTATGCAGTTTTTTACTGTAACTGATGAATCCAATATTAAACATAAAATCCTCGTCGTGCCCTTAAGTGATACAGAAATGAATGAACCTGCAGGTCAATGCAAGCAATGCATGCCGTCAATTTCTATTTCGTCTCTTGTTCAAAGTGGACACCCGTATGTTATTGTTGATTTTGGCGCTGGCGGTTCATGGAAAACAGCCATAGCATTAGATGAAGCTTCTGAGGATGGGGATAAAGTCGGCGATGAGTTGGCGGTTGGAGATGTTTTAACGGTGATTTTAACTTCTAAGACTAGAGCGGTAAATGTTTCTGAGGATAAGGTTTACATGAACGTTCCTTGGGAAGAGGTTTTAGCGTTCAGGTTCCTGTACACGACGGATATGGCGGAAAACTATACGTTATTCAAAATGTACAAGCAGCCAAAGGGCGAATAAAAAGCATAGCTAACTTCAGGATTTATCTTATCTTAGGTAACGTAGAAACCAGTCTGTTGCTAGTTTAGCGACTTCTTCAAGTTTGCCTGGTTCCTCAAAAAGGTGAGTTGCGCCCGGAATAATTACCAGTTTTTTTGTAGCCGACATTTGCGCCATCGCCTGCCTATTTAACTCAATTACTTCTGTATCCAAACCGCCCACTAACAAGAGAGTCGGTGCCGCAACTCTGGGAAGATAGTCAGTTGCTAGGTCAGGGCGTCCTCCGCGCGAAACCACAGCCGCAATATCGTTTGGAAGTTTTGCAGCCGCAGTTAAAGCTGCTGCGGCGCCAGTGCTTGCTCCGAAGTAGCCGAAGGCGTAATTTTTTGTTTGGGGGTCTTTTTTGAGCCATTCGGTGGCGCCTATGAGGCGCTTAGCAAGTAAGTTGATGTTGAACCTGTACTCTGCTGTTACTATGTCTTCTTGGTCCTCTTCGTTAGTGAGCAGGTCGAATAGTAACGTTGCGATTTTTTGGGCGTTGAAGACTTTTGCGACGTATCGGTTTCTTGAGCTGAATCTGCTGCTGCCGCTTCCATGGGCAAATAACACGACGCCTCTGGCGCTGGAAGGAACGGTCAAGTTGCCTTCTACAACTACACTGCCAACAGGAATTCTAACAGCAGTTTCTAGATGAATCATGCCGTCACTATCCCCGCTGGTTTCTCACGACTTTTCTGTTTGCTTTGTTTGAGTAGTTGGATTACTTCATCGTCGGTGGTTTGGCTAAAATCCTTGTAGAATTGTCCTATGGCTTGGAAATATTCGGGAGTGTAGAGGCATACGACGCGGTCTGCTTGTTTTTTTAACTCTTTAATGGTTGAAGGTGGACCAACTGGAACGGCAACGGTAACGGTTTTTGCGCCCCTGTTTTTGACCGAAGCCAAAGCTGCTTTCATGGTTGAGCCTGTAGCTATCCCATCATCCACAATAATAACATCATGACCTCGCAAGTTGGGGTAAGGCTCGTTTTGCCTGTAAAATTTTAGTCTGCGCTCGATTTCATGTTTTTGCCGTTCGCTCTCTTCTTTAATATAGTCCCCTGGTACTCCCATGTACGTGATTAGGTTGTCGTCTAGGATTATTGTTCCATCCTCAGTCATAGCTCCAATAGCCAACTCAGGATTGTCAGGCGCACCAATTTTATGTGGAATAATAACGTCCAAAGGAAGGTTTAGCGCTTTAGCGATTTCATAGCCTACAACTACGCCGCCCCGTGGAATTGCTAGAACAATCGCGTTTTTGCCAGCAAAATTCGCCAAGGCTGAAGCTAAACGTTTTCCAGCTTCAATTCTATCAGCAAAATAAGCCATTTTTCTTCTCTTCAGAAATTTTACTATATTCATTAAGAGCAGATTGGGATATAAAAGCAGTGTTATGCATTATAGATGCAACTCGTTTTCAAAAGCTCTTTTACCTTTGGGCTTCTATAAGCATTAGTACCACAGTAAATGCCTTGGAAACCCAAAATATTAAGAGGCAGAAAAAACAAATCACTGCTAAAGAAGGAACCCTTAATTTTATAACGAAGGATTTAACGATACTTTAACTAAGTTCTTATGGGTCTACGAAAAAGCGAGGGCTTTCCTTATTGCAAAGCTTTCATTTATCAACAAAGCTCCGCTAATAATGGCTCTAAAGCTACCGAATACGCAAACATACCTATTGTAGATTCCAAAGAGAGGTTGGACTCCATACGCGTACCTTCAGTAACGATTAAAGTATATTTCATTTTCAGGGAAGAACCTAAAACCAAAAAGGAAGACGCTGACGGAAGCGAAAACAACCGTTATGAGCAGGAGATATTTTAAAACGCTTTTTGTCCCAGCCGTCCTCTATTTGCCTTTAGGTTCTCTACCGTAATTTCGTCCACTCTTCTGGAAGTTAATTTAAAGAGCCAAGCTAACGTTCCCATTGTTCCTGCATTTCCAAGCTACTATGACAAACGCTGCAGCAAAAATTCTATCACTTTAATTAAGAAAAAAGAAAGATATTAGAGATGTTATGAAGCGGGGACAATATATACCTCGTATACTGAGGCTCCAATCGTCAAGGATGTACCTAGATCCCATGTAATTGTGACCTTATCGCCTTCGCTTGCACTAAGTCCTTGTGCAATGTACACACTGCCTATACTGGTTCCGGCTTGCACGAGAGTAACGTTGTATTTTTGGGAATCTACGATATGGGCGACTGTCACTGTCACGTTATACACATAGTGCCCCAAAGTAATAGCAGTATTAGCGATGGAACCTCCTGATGTCATAAGAACGGGAGTCCCACTTGTGCCCGCAGCGGTGGCTGGTGCTGTGGAGATTGAAGTACTGAAACCGCTAACAGTTAAGTCCCCTGTAATGGTGAAGACTTCACCATTGATAGTCGTTACGGAGCGTGATTGGATTGTAACCGCAGTAGATGCTACCATTGCTCCTGTTAATCCTGCTAAGACTACAACGATCAACATCACACATGCTGGAACTGGTTTTCGTAAGAAACTCATCTTTTCCAAACCTCCAATATTTGGTATTTAATGCCTATCGAAGCGAATAGCTTTAGTAGTTTACCTTTATTTAACATACCATGTCAGCGTATACCTACGATAGATATAGATAGATAAACGGTTTATGAAATCACAATCCATATTTGAAATCTAAACTTGTTTGCGAAGCTATCTTTCAAGTTGTTACAAGAGATTGTAAGTTAAGGCTTCCACGTTTTCACCGCTTAACACCACGGAAAACAAAAACGCAAAGATGCCCCAGAACCGATTAAGGAGGCAGAGTCACAAAGAACACTCAAGTTCGATTTGTCAGGTTTTTTTGGTCAGCTGCATGTTTTCTTTGTCGAAGGCGAATTCGCTGAATCTTTGTGTATAGTAGAGTCTTAGGTATTCGCCTGCAAACTTTGCTTGGAATGGAAGGTCTTGCGGTGAAAGACGCTTCTTCTGTTTTAATCGTTCTTCGATGGCTGCTTCCGCCGTTGGATAGTTAAGCAGAAACTCTTTCCGCTCATTATTGACCGCCAATGTCTGTACTGCCTCATCAACGTAAGACACGTAAATGGGCAAGTTTTCCATTATTTGGTTAATCTTGTAGTTTGATGGGTTTGAGAGAGTTTCGGTTGCTTTCTTTAGGCGTTCACGCAAGGTGCTGTTTTTCTCCCACAGATAATCTTTTGTTGGCAGTAAACGCTCAATCGAGTCTTCCTCACTAATCAATGCAGTATACAGCATTGAAAGCACGTCTTTGGCGATGCCGAGGAAAGATTGAATGTCATCCTTCAATGCGATAACATCTACAATTTTCAGTTGGTCTTTCTCAATCGTCTTTTCTGCTGTTAATTTCATTGCCTCAGCTTTTTTGGCGTAATCCAGCACTTTCGGCATGTTCTCACCGAAAATCGGCGGCAAAACCTCGTTTTCACTGTTCAAATCTGCAATTGGCGTTAAGGAGTTTTTAAGATACTTCATTGATGTCAATATTTCATCGCCATATTGTCTCTCCCAATTATTCAACGAACTATACAATGCGTCAATAGCAATCCATGGAGGCTCTTTTTGCTCAAGCTTTTGCAAGGTAAACTCTATTGCTCTGCTTTTCTCTGGAAGACTCGGATCATACAAAGGTCTAATAATCCCATAAATTGGCTCAGCAACCTGAACAACATCTTGGGCAAGAACTCTTCCTCCTTCTAAGATTTGTTTAATGGCTTCTATTCTTGCATCAAGCGGCATCGCTTTTTGAAAATCAGGGTTCACCGTTGATTTCACCTCTAAGCCGATGTCTTTAAGTTTTCCAATCCAGTTAGAAAATTCACAGCTAACAAAAATCTGGTATTCAGATAGTATAGTGTCGAGCTCGGACTCTAAACCGTCAATGTCCCTTCCGAACTTTTCTAACTCCTCAAATTTCTTGTTTAAATCTGACTCTTCATAAAATCGCAGCTCAGACTTATGCAAAGTGTCTTCAAGCGAATCTTTGATAACTAACATTTTTCCTTCCGGAGAACTTACAACCACAGGAATATTCTCTTTAACGTTATTCAATTGACCCTCAAAAACCTGCAACTTACCCATAAGTGCTTTAGTTTTATCAGTAATCTCTGGAGTTGTAGTCGTTTGTTTAGGAGTATATTCAATGAAGGCTACAGGAAGCGTAAACAAAAGCGTCGCCAAAGAACCCAACACTACTGTTCCAGCGCTAACATCAGCGGTGTAAGCCAACGCACCCTGAAGTGCACCCGCAAAAATAAAGAATAAGGCTGCGGCACATGTGGCAATGAAACATGGAATAAACTTTTCAAGATACGACATGCCCTCTTTTTTAAAGAGTGTACTTGATAAGAAAACAAGTGCCAAAGCAAGCCCCACAACAATCATGATGAAAAGAAAAATGCCTGGTGCAGAATCAAGATACTGACTTAACGCATTCCCAATGCTGCGCCCCTTGGGAACAGCAGTAGAAGTAACCTGACTAGTAATAGCATTAACAACTATAGATGTATCATACAAGCGAAATTGACCCATTGAAAGACTAAGCTGTTGAAAAATAGAGTTTAAAGGAACAAAAAGAGGAGGACTTGCCCCAGATGCATTCCACCAATCAGACCTAGCAATAGTTGAGATATACCCGAAATATTGAACTATTTGAAAAGGCGCCGAGATCAAAGCATAATAAACTACTGTGAGAGCAACACCTTTCTTGAAAAACACGGCTGAAACCAAAATTAATGGAATGGCCAAAAAATACGTTGAAGTAAAGAATAGTAGCATAACCGCAAGGATGCCTAAATCTATAGCAAGAGCATCCTTGTAATGGTTAAAAATTATAGGAAGCAGGACAAATACGGTCATCAAAATAATAATAAAGTATTCACGGACAGCAATGCTACCAACCATGGAAATAAAATTCAAGTCAGCCAAGTGGTAAATCATGCCAAAACCGATAAGCCCAGTTCCAATAGGCATTCCAATCCTTGGGCTTCTAAAAGTGACAAACGCGACCAGAACAGCTAATAGAATTGGCAAGGGTTGGGAAAAAAGTGATATTACAGATAATCCAATAGCCATAGTAACAAACGTTACCGAAGAAGTGATTATCTTAAGTAGTTGTGGCTCAGCAATACGTTCTTCTTTCTTTTGTTTTCTTTTTTGCTTGCTTTCATTGTACCATGAGCTAATACTAGGAAACTTGGATGCTTTATTCAAACGGTATACCTAAAACCTTATTTTAACTAACTCTTCTTAAAGGTTATGTAGGTACCTCTAATGACAGATGAAAAAAGCGCTTTTGATGTTTTGGAAAGCGTTAAGAAACACATAGAAACTTTAAAACCATTGCTACCCAAGCAAGCCTTGGTTTGCATTGGCGAATATCCCATTAAGATATTGTTAAAAAAACCTTATGTTAATAAGACTGACCAAATGTTGCCGATTCTCCTCGGAAAATCGAGTGATGACATCTTCAAATGGATTCCAGAGGGATTTGACCCGTATCTTGTTTTAGGCTTCGAAGACGCAAACATTGATACTCACTTCTGGTATAATGTATTACCCTTTGTTTCACAGGACGAAACGTTAATTGAAGGTTTAAAGAAAAAACCCATCGAAAAACTGCATAGCGCAATAATGTTGGCATCAATATGGGATGGTATCGGCAGCGCTTCTTTACCGACCCTGATATCGAAACTCAAGGCCTCAAACATAAATTCATTATCCATAGCCATATTGCCTTCAAAAATACAGCTTGCAGACGCGTACTTTAACATGCTTGCATCATTGGGAATGTGTGCGTCTATTGATGCCGCAACAGTTGTGCTTTTAGACAGAGACTTGCTTGAAAACTATGAAGGAGTCGATAGAAATGGCTCCCTTATAAAAGGTAACATGGTTGCCAATTACCTGGTAAACCTGTTGCTAGCTAAGGAAACACTTGTCCAAGAAATATCAGAGTTATCTAGAACATTCAACGTCAAAATGTACTCTGTTCTATTAGCGACAGGTGCAAGCATCAAAATTTACGGTTCCTTAGAAAACATGTTAAACGCAATGTTGCTTAAGCCCCTTTTAACCTTTGATTTATCAAGTGCTTCACTACTTTACGTTCTTCTCCGCATGCCTACAAGCCTCAAAGATAAGCTTCCGAGAGGAAAAATCGAGTTAGCAATAGCAGGCTGGTTTAAGGAAAAAGCTAACCTCAAATCCATATACATAACCGAGCCTATCTACGTTGAAGACACAAGCGACCGAATAGACTTAATCTTGTTCGTCGGCGGTTTTGACACCGCCAAAATGTTCACTGACTTAGATAAGAAAGTTAAGAACATGAAAAGTCGCGCGGTTGAAAAAGGTTTCATAAAAGAGGAAGACTGGCAGACCATAATGAAAAATTTGGAAGAGCAGAAGGAGCAGTAAACTCCTTCCTAAAGTTTACTTTTTGTTTTGATCGCTATTGCTGTTGCTGTGATTGCTGTTGTTATTTATTTCTTTAATGATTTCGGTAGCGGAAACTCCGTGCTCAAGCAGGTAAGATCTGGATAGGTGCCTTTCGAAATCACTAGATTTGTTGTAAAGTAGTTGCATTTCGTCGTAGGCTTCCATGTCTTCAGGTTTTCCTCTACCGCCTAGAACCAGTACTCTTGTTTCCCATGGATCACGAGAGTCAATTACACGAACGGTAATTGTTCTTGACACTTCGCTGGTAACGTAGCCTGCTAATGCAACGTAAATCTCTTGAGACATTTCTTCTGTCCACAGGCTTGGAGGTGCTTGTACGGTAACCCAAAGGTAATCTGTTTTGTAAACTGGTTTATAGCCCATGACGCTTGGCGTTTTGAAAGTCCTAATTACACTTTTCATGTAATCCTTAAAGTGGTCCTTGTCAAGTATGTCTTTGAATATTACGTCAGTTGTAAGGCTCTCTTCCTGTTCAGTGAGTATCTTGAAGATTATCTTAAGTTGTTCGCTTTCAGTGAGGTCAGCTGACTTCACATAGTATTTCTTAGGCGCGACAATGTCAGCAATCTTTTCTTTATATTCCCTGTGTAAATCTACGATCTTATTTAGTCTCTTCCGGTAATCAGCCGTAAGTTCAAATCTCCTTGCTAATTTTTCGTAAAGTTTAATTGTGCTGTCAACTTTGTTCAGGTTATCAAGCGCATAAGATTCTTCTTCCTCTATCCTCTTCAGGTCCCGCTCAAGCTCCAAAAGCTGTTCTCTAGCATAACGTTTTGTGTTGAAAAGTTTTCTTAGCTGCATCTCCAATCTTGACTTATCAAATTCTTTTCGTTTCTTTGTCTCTTGCACTCTCATGACTTCGTTTTCGAAATTGCCCCTTTTTTGCATGCGGTTTGCCATTATTTCGTTAATGTATGTTAAGTGTTCATCGATCATTCTTGACTCGTCTTGTGGCGTTCTAAGAATCATCTGAACTACAAGGTAGATTGTTGCCAGTTCTGATTGAATGTCTTTTAAGTCTTCTAGTTCGCGTTGGCTTTCTGGAAGCACCTCATAGTACCTTATTAAAGCGTCAGTTAGGTATCTTGTTGCGTCATAGAATTTCAGGATGTTGAGGGATTTTTCAGCAAGCTCTGCTAGATTTACTAAATCCTCCAAAATCTTCTTTTGCCTTAAGGTAAAGACTTGCGAGCTAGGAATCAACTGTTTAAGCCGATCTAAAATAATTGCCTTTCTTTCAGAGAATTCTAAATGTGTTTTTGTTAGGGTGGTAAGTAAGGCTTCTATATTATCTAATTTTCTTGAGCCATCTTTGCGCAATGTTAGGTTTATTATGGCGTCTTCGATTGGCCCTGTTTTTCCCATTAACTTTATGGTTGACAGGAACTTCATGATTTCGCTTAACCAGTTTTTAACCTGTATTTCGATGCTTTTAACATGTAATTCTAAGTCATCTTCAAGCCGTGGATTGCTGTTAATGATTGTCGCAAGTTTTTCCTCGAACTGCTCTTCGTTAAAAGTGCCTGTTTTTACAAGATAATTCTTGAAAAGGTCCCTTGTTACTTCATAATCCACATTTACGATGTTGCCGATTTCATCGAGGACATCTAGTTTTTCTTTTCTCAGCTCCTGTAGAAGTTCAAGTCCTTCGAAATTCAACTTATAAGCTGAGATGTATTCTTCAACAGGATAGACTACCTTAACCATACCCAACGTGTGCGCTGAATTGGTGGTGAGTCCGACTTCTGTGCCGATTCCACCTAGAAGGTCTGCCAAGTCAAAGTCCATTAAGGTGTAAAGCATGTCCACAACCATGTCGTCCAGTTCTTTTCGGGCATTAACAATGTTGCCTACTTTTGAGAAAGCAGGTAATAGTGGCAAGTAGATTAGAGCATTCAAAGGATTTCTATAGTATTCACCGTAGGTTTGGATGACAAAGTCATTGTAATCCTTATTCAACAACAGCGAAAGCTCATTCATTGACACAAATGCGGAGCATCCTTTTGCCGGCGGATCATCTCCACCACAAGGAGTTATAACAAAGGCTATGATCGGTACACCGGAGCCTAAAACTTTTCGCAAGTGCCTAGCGAAATCAAAGAATATACCGCTTCCCGTGCCACCGCCTAATCCATAAATCAAAACCACTGTCGGCGTAATTATTGATGAAAGGGCTTGCTCTTTGAATGAGTTTATGCAGTTTTTGATTATTCCAAGTTGATAATAGTTTAGGGCGTAGATTGCTTTTGCTAAGGCTCTTCTTCTGCCTGCGCCGCCAGCCATCGGTGGAATAGCCATTGTTGATTGTAGCCAAGGAATAAAGTTTTTAAGTTTTGCCCCTTCGCCTACAAGGTATTCGTTGTATTTTTGGTTGATGAAATCAAACATTGCCTCGGCAGTTGGGAATTTTACTGACTGGGCGATCAGGCGCATTCTTTCGCTTGGGATACCTGCCTTTACCATCGACTTCTGTATTTGTTCATTGGTTTCCTGTAAACTTCTGATTTCAGGGTCAGCGATGTCGATTGCTAAAAGAGAAAGCCTTGTAAGGTCATTCTCCATCAGCTCCTTAGTTTTTTGGCTTGATAAAAAAGTTTCTACAATGTTAGTTCCAGCCGAACCGAGCCCTATCAATTGTACACTGTTTTGGTAGATTCTCGTAGGTTATCACATCCCGACTAATCTTTTCAGTCTATCCTTAACCGACTCCAAATTTGACGACATTGTTCTATCAATCTTTGAAGCTCTCAACGTTAAGCCTTCTAAGTCCTTGATTTGGTCTTCAACGACGAGCTGCATATAGCTGACTCTGCCTCTTATTCTCATGAACATAAACGCGAACACAACCGCTACAACCGCTACGACAACGATAAGCGGAAGGAACAATGCTTGCATGGTGGCGCCTGCGGGCGCATTGGAGGTGTTGATCGCGTTAAGTAGGTTGGTTGCACCAGTGGTGTCTCCCGCGGCAGCTTCTGCTTGGGCTTGGGTCAAAATGGTACTTAACAGAGAGGTGTATCCGGAATCAACTCCAGAGGAAATAAGCGATTTCAGATTCGCCTCTTTGTTGTTGTAAAGTGTTTCGAAGGTTGCCATCGCTGAGCTGGTTGCTGATACTGTTATTTGCTGAAGAGTGCTGCCGGATGGACCCAGCAGAGAAACAAGGTTAACTGACACTTGCCCCTGAGAGCCTTCATTTGGCACTGTGCCGTAAACCGTCATACTGAAAGTTCCTTGGAGCCAAGTGAACTGTGCTGGGTTTGCGTTAGGATTGAATTCAGAGCCTAAAGTGTAGTTTTGAGTGTTGAGAGCCCAAATTTCGCCTGATAGAAGCCTTTGCATACTGGTTTGAAGGGTAAGATCGCCTGAGCCTGCCGTGAAAACGTTGACCGTGAATGTTACGTAAATGGCTTGGTTAGGCAACACAGTGGAGAGGTTTTCGAATTGGCCTGTGGTAGAATCGTATGAGATAAGAAGTTGCTTTGTGTTGTAATCATAGACTTGGTAGCTGGTTATCCAGCCGCTACTCGCTTGAGCCTTAACAGTGAATATTGCCATTGAAGATATGCACATTATTGCTAATATTAAAATGAGACTTAAAGTGAGTATTTTCTTGTTCAATTCTTTATTCCTCAATTTTTGATATCATATGATGCATATAACATTTGCGCTAAATTCCTTAAAACAAAATTTTTTTTAGAATTAGTTATACTTAATTAATCATACGACTCAATGCAGATGCCACTTATAGCTGGAATTGGTCTCTTCCATGGTAAAAAATAAGATTAACTGCGTAACTATTGTAATACAGGAGGTTAAAAGATGGATATCGTAAATGTTCGCTTACCCGATAAAGTTGTTTCAGACATAGATAAACTGGCTAAAAAGCACAGTCTCAGCCGATCAGAGGTCATGCGCCAAGCATTAACTGTTTACTTGCATCTTGTAGAGAACGTTGGCACAATGTTGCGTCCCATAGTTTTTCAAGTGAAGCCTGCACAGATAACTTATACACGAAGAGGAGACGTTTCAATCCTGAAAGTACCCACAGGCCACGCTATAGTGGCAGGTTCAACCTCGTCCGGAGCGGTTGGTCCAAAAATAATGGATAAAGTCAAAGTTGATGGGCGTGTGTTGGGAAAGTTTCTGGCAAGGGTTGCCTTAATGGATGTGATAGCGACAGGCGCGTTTCCTCTTCTCTTATCAGTCACGTTAGGCGTAGAGAAGGAACCAACAGGCAACGAGATATTAGAAGGCATTCGACGAGAAGCCAGAACCCTCGGTCTTGACCCAAACCAGGTAATCATGGAAAATACGGAGGACAACTTTGAAACAGTGCAAACTGGCGCTGGCTTAACGGTAATTGGTTTTGCAAACGAAGACGAGTTAAGGCTTGGAAAAACAAGCCCTGGCGACTTAATAGTTGCCGTTGGCAAGCCTAAGGTTGGTGATGAAGTGATTTTGGCAGAAGCTAAAGGAGAAATTGCTGACCTCAAAAATGTAACTCAACTTTCTCAGAAAAAATATGTCCATGACATTGTAGCTGTAGGCACTTTCGGCATTGCAGATGCGGCTAGGATGATGGCGTATGGCGTTGGTAGGCAATTGAAGCTTGCTGAGGTGAAAGGGTTGGATTTGAACAAGTCTGCTGGTCCAGCCACGGTTGTTCTGGTAACTGTGGGCAAAGAGAACCTTGAGGATTTAACGTCGTTAATTAGTAAACCAATTAATGTTGTAGGAGAAATATTATAGCAAGTAAGCAATTACTTTTTTTGTGTGCTCCTGAGCAAGTGACCGTTTCGGTCGATTTCTCCGCTTCTAATCCGTGTGGTGGAGATTGGGTTGCAGTTTTCCGCTGGAACCATGCTTATTGATATAATTTTTAATGGTGGAAGCCCTGCTTCAACTCGGATTTTGTTTATTTTATCAGTTATCGATTCTGTTTCTTTACTAACAACCAAAGCGTCTAAGTCCTTGCCAGATATAGTGAGACCATAAGGATCATTTAGTGGAACTATTTCCGCTCTTTTAGCTAAGCCATTTTTTTCCAAGAAAGCTTCTAATTCCTTTAGCCTCTTGGCGTAAGATGCAGTTTTGTGCGGTTTACCCATTTTTGAGGCAAATTCGTCGGAGGATAAACCGATTACAACTTTTTCGCCAATTTCAAAAGCTTTACTTAGTAGGGCTTTGTGTCCTCTATGAAGTTTGTCAAATGTTCCGCCAACTGCTACTTTCTCATATTTTTTCATGCCCTACCAGCCTAGCGCCTTGAAAATCAATTTTGCTCACTATTATTTTTTCAGAGGGCAAAACCTGCTTAAAAGCTTCTGCCACCTGATTAGCATTTTCTTTAAGCACCAACGCGTGCACTGCTTCGCCGATCATGTTTTGCGCTGCACCGACTGCACCAGCCTTCTTTGCCAATTTAACTAGTTGTCGAACGTTCTCTGTTGCTAAGCCTGTTTTTTCAGAAAACTTCCAGCAGCAATCTAGAAAATTCTCTAAGCTGGGCTCAGCAAGAATTGCCTCTAAGGTTTTCTTGCCGTAGCGGTTAATCACCTGCTTTTTTTCAGGGTCTGTGAGTACTGTTTTTTTGGGGATGTTTGATTTGAAAAATCCTGCTACAACCATGTAGTCGGATGTTATTGGTATGCGGTCGATTTGGCAAATACCTGGCGCTCCTGGTTCCACAACTAGTACGCAGCCGCCAGTGAATGTTAAGGAGCTTACTGTACCTAAGCCTGTTTGGCATTCGATCTCTGCAACATGCGCGATTTTGCCTATTTGGTTGTAGGTTAGTGGTAAATCTAGTGCTTCTTTAAGCGCTAACCCTGTTGTTAATGCTCCGCCTGCGCTTGTTCCAAACCCTGTTCCGATAGGAACTTCAATTTGATGTTCAACTGTAACATCGTATTTTGCGTTTTTTTCGCGCAGAAGAATTTCGATTACTTTCCTTGTTGTTTTTGCTTCTAAGGCAGGCTTGGAGTTGATGAAAACATTGATGCTACTGCTTTTATCTGCTTCTCTGATGGTTACTTTGGTCAGGACGCCTTTTTGAAGGCCAAATCCTCCGCCTCTGGCGCCCACTTTTTCCAAATCAATAATCGGCTTATTGCCTTCGGTGTCGTGGATTTCAAAGAAGCTGGAAATTGCCGCTGGAGCAAAAGCTTTTGCGGTTTTTAGAGACAATTATTTCGCCTTCTCTTTGGTTTCTTGGCGTTGTCTAATAAATGGGAATGCGGCTTGACACGCTTTTATAACGGGAGGCGAGACCAGAAGCACAAAGGGTATTTCAGTTACGAACGTCCAAACGAAGACAAGCGACGCCAAAGACGCTGATAACGGCGCTGTAAAATACCCATGTGGCGCATAGAGCAGTTGACTATACGCCCAAACCCCAAATGCTATTATCATAGCACCGACCGCCATTCCAGTAATTGAGCCTACCCCAAAACTTCTGAATTCCTTCCAATATTTTGCGATAGCTACAAACAGAATTAAGGATACCGCCATGACGACACTGAAAAGGATAACGACGGTTTCGGTTGACAATCCGGTATAACCCGCAGATAAACTTGAAAGAAACACGGTTGGCAACAAAAGGCCCGCAAGAATAACCCCAATACCGATGATTAAGCTGAGCAAAGTTTTCTTTCTGTCAAGCTTTGTGTGCGCAAAATAGCCTATCAGGAAAAACGCCACAAAATTTGCAGGAACTCCCACGGTTAAACTCAGTAAAGGCTGTCCAATAACTATAATGTCTCGGATGAATATTCCGATCGCAGCTCCAATGCCGCCTTCCCAAGGTCCAAACAAAACAGCGAAAATAGCAGGCACAAATGCCGCAGGCCAAAAAGCAACTCCGCCAAAGCTTAAACCGAAACTTGTAAGGTAACCAATAACTGCATACACGGCCGCACATAAGGCAATGATGGCAACATCAAAGGCTCTAAATCTGGGCATTCAATTTTGCTCCATTTTTCAGGTTATAAACATGTTGAAATATAGGCTTTATAGATAAAACTTCCCTATGAACTGTTTAAACATGTTTAAACACGGTCAACTATCTTCTCAGAATCTTCAAATTAGCATCGACTCGCATAAATGACTCTTAATGGAGAAAGGTTTGAATCATATTTCCGCTTTGTTAGTTAATTGACGTTTCATTTGTTAGCACGGTCATGCGGGTACTCGTTCCTTGCACAAATATGGATGACTGCTTGGTAGCAGTTAGTACTGTGCTGTAGCCTCGCTCAGCCATTTCCTGCACTTGCTCACCAAATCATAGTACAATTGTTCTTTACAATCTTTAAACCGTAAGGTTTCGGGGTGATTGCGGCAGGCATTGTACTTGCCCTAAAACCTAATCTTATTTACCAAAATATCCAACAATATTGGGAAATTAAAATTAAAGAGTTTTAAACTGATTTATTTTTTGTGTCTTTTTATTCTTTCTTGCCTTTGTGTTTTCTTGCGCCAATCCTTCTTTCGCTGAGTCTGCATAGAGAACCTTTCTTGGCGGGGGATGTCTAATTTTCTGTAATGTGAAATGTTTAGGTAAAATGTTTCGTAGTCTATTTTGTTTGCTTTTAAATCTTCAAGGTTCTGGTTCAGTTCCTTTTTTGCTTGAGCATCAGTTACCTTGTCAAACGTTTCGGAGTAAACAAGGTATGCTGCGTGGAACTGGAAGTGTGAGGGATCATCGATTAAAAGTTTCTCTATTTGGGGTGCTGATTGGGTATTGTTGTTTTGTTCGTTTGGGGGTTGAGTCATGTTTATCCAGCTTTTAATGTTAAGCAATGTTGTTTTTCCCTCTTTTATAGCTGTGCCTGAAAAAACGGTTTTTGGCTGATATTTCCTGCTGGAGCTTCTCTTTTTGGCTATGAGAACTTGGTCTAAAAAGAGGGGGAGGAGGGTCAATTTTGTTGACGAATTTTCCTATCAAAAAGTATACCCTAAAGCCGGGAGCTTTTGCTTAGCCGTTTGGGTTGCCTTATTAGGTCTGGTGCTTACTGCCCAATCGAGAAAAGTACGACAGCTTTCACTACTTGAGCAATACACTATTTCGGCATTAGTATCGGCTATAGGTTTCCAAACATGTTCGTCGTGCGGACGAACTTTAACCCCGATAGAGTAAATCCCTTAAAAGTTTACATGACCTTTTCCCTTGAGAACTTTTACTGAACTAATTTTTGGTTATTAATTGCTGTTTTATTTTCTCAGCGTCCTTATCCAGCAACTCAATAGCTCTGAAACCGTTTTCATGGCGGAACTGACTGTACGGTTTCATTGGAATAACATGCACATGCAAGTGAAAAACCACTTGCCCAGCCGCTTCACCATTATTCTGTACAATTCTTATGCCTTCAATGCCTGTTGCGGTTTTAACGGCGTGTGCAATCTTCTTGACTATCTTGAACAGGTAAGCTGCTTCTTCCTCTGGAATCTCGTAAATATTCTCGTAATGCTTTTTTGGAGCCACAAGCACGTGCCCAACGTTTACGGGTCGGTTACTTAAGAAAGCCACTACTTGCGCGTCCTCGTAAACTATGCTTGCAGGCGCTTCTTTGCGGATTATCTGGCAGAATATGCATTCGGACATAAGAGTCATACCTTTCAGCGGTTTAAGGGTAGGGTTAGCTTTAATAGAATTTATAGAGTCAATAATACTTTATGGAGACTTTAGTTGACGACATAGGCAGTTTCCCGTTGCCATTCGGAGTTGGAAGAGAAAGCTTTAGCAAGGCGTACCAGCTTGCAAGAGAAGCAATATTCCAAGGCAAGGATATAACGAAGGATAACTTTTTACAAAGCAATTTCAGCCAAATAGTACTTGATTCATTTAAGAAAAAAGTCGCTTCGGGCTTAGATGTCGTTAACTTTCCTCAACAGTACGATGGGATCAAACAAGTCGGCGATGTAATCCACTTAGCAATGGCGAATGGCTCCTTTGTTGTTGACCAAGACAAAGCAGTTTTTCCCGAAGTACACTTAATCAATCAACAAGCCAAAGTCCTCAGCGAAGAATTCGGCAAAAAAATTCAGTTGCGCGTTTCAGTTTTTGGTCCTCTGGAGCAGTATTTGCATGAGGTTGGAAAAACAGCTTACGCTGATGTGCTGGACGGTTTTGCGGAGACAATTAGGCGGTTTGCAAAAAACGCCCTCTTAAACAACAAGTACATCGAAACCAAAGTAGTTTCTATTGACGAGCCAAGCTTCGGCTTCAACAACATCCAAACCACACCTGACTTGATTTGCGAGGTACTTGAGAAAGCATTTGATTTCCAAGGAGCCACACGGCAGATTCACTTGCATTCAGCTTCTGGAGTGCATGATTTGCTTTGCGTTAAAAACCTTGATGTGTTATCGTTTGAGTATGCGGCTTCGCCAAGCAACATTGAATCAGTTCCTAAAAGTTTGCTGGAGAAGGCGGATAAGCAAATCAGAGTAGGCGTTTCCAGAACAGACATTGACAGCATTTTGGCTGAACTCTATGAGAAAGGCGTCGCTAAACCTTCAGCTGAGCAATTGGTTGAGCCAGAAGAAACGATAATGAAAAGATACAAAGTTGCCAAAGAAAAATACGGCGACCGAATGACTTTTACGGGTCCTGACTGCGGTTTAGGCGGCTGGCCTAGCCAAGAAGCGGCTCAACTTTTGCTGGAGCACACTGTGAAAGCAGTAAAAGCAGCTCCGACCAAGCAAACATAACTGATTTTCTTGTTTTTGATTCCCGTTCAAGCCAAAAGCTCATCTTTTTCAGTTACAAATTCAATAAGTTCTAACGTTTCTGGGCCTTGCCGACAAAAAGGAAAAAGAAGGAAAAAAGGTTTGTTTACTCTGGTTGTTCAGGGGGTTGTTGTGGCGGTGGTTCTATTTTTGCCATTGGTCTTTTCTTTGCCACTTCCTGTTGTGCCATAGTTAGGTCTTTGAAGCCGTAGACTCCAACTGGAGGCCAGCCTGCTTCCGGCATGACCGCGGGCACTAACATGATTGTGTTTGTTTGTGATTGCTGACCTAACTCGTAGAGTATGTTCATCCACCTAAGTCTTAGGCCTGTTGGGCTTGCCTCGTACGCTTTTGCTGCTTCAATCATTTTTTGTGACGCTTCGAACTCAGCTGTGGCTAAGGTTACTCTTGCCATACGTTCCCGTTCAGCCTGCGCTTGGCGGCTCATGGCGTCTTGCAGGTTACTCGGTATTATGACGTCTCGGACTTCGACGGCTGTGACTTTTATGCCCCATGCCTCAGTTTTTTCGTCGATAATTTCACGCAGGCGCGCTCCGACTTTTTCGCGTTCAGCAAGCAACTCATTAAGGCTGACTTTTCCTATGACTTCTCTAAGCGTAGTCTGTGACGCCAGCTGCGAGGCTTGGAGGTAGTTTTCAACTTGCAGGACTGCTTTTTCCAGATCTACGGGTCTCATGTATAGTACTGAGTCTACATTTACGGGAACGTTGTCTTTTGTGAGGGTTGATTCGGTCCTGAATTGTATAGTGTCTAGTCGAGTGGAGATTTTCATGGGTGCACGATCGATGAGGGGTATGAGGTATATGATGCCAGGACCTTTCAAGCCTACATACCGCCCTAATCGTAGTACAGGCATTCGTTCCCATTCTCTTAGCACTCGAATGCCGCTTAACACGAAAATTACAACTACAAAAGCTATGAACCCAATCGTACCCTCTATAACTGCCGACATTTAATTCACACCTTCAATAAGTATTCTGCACTCTGGAGAGTTAAGCTTTTTGCTCGGCTGGCTTAACTACAAGATACACGCCGTCCATGCTTACAACTTCCACTGCTTGGCCAGCAGTTATTGTCGTATCTTTGGCGGTGGCTTCCCAGAACTCGCCTATAACGCGGACTTCACCTTTAGGTTTAAGGTCACTTGTTGCTATGCCTCTGGCACCGATTAAGGCTTCTTTGCCTGTTTTTACCCGCCTAAACTGAGCCTTGACCCCCGCATAAAAAATCAACGCTACAATCAATGCTACGACAAAGAGAGTTGCTGCAAGAGAACCTTCAAGTGGAACAGCTACCCCATAATAAGTTATTCCTAAAACGGCTGCAAACAAAAGAAGTGCCCCAATGGCTACTAAAACCCCAATAATGACAGCAAGCGCAGCGTGCATTTAAACCACTTTAATATTGGATAGGTAGAATTTACTTATAAGTTAAGTACATAGCCGAATTAAAAAAATAAAAAAGGTTGCTCCTTTCGTTAATCGAAAACAGATGGGAAAGGAGCCATTGAAGCAACAGCGCTTGCATTGCTGAGTTGCGGCATCGGGTAAGGTGAACGTCGAAGTGGCGGTGGGCGCATTGGTTCGGGTGGTTCAAGCTCTAATGGGGAACGGTTTATCAGTCTTCTTCGCCTCCGTGAACGGTTGGGGTAATTGTTACTTCGATTAGGTTTTCTCGTCGGATGATGGTTAGCTTGGTTTCTTTATCTATCACGTCTTCAGCGAGTAGTCTTGGTAGGTCGTAGAAGTCAGTGACGGGTTTGCCGTTGAATTTTACTAGTACGTCGCCCATGGCTAAGCCTGCTTTGCGTGCTGGTGAGCCCGGTTCAACGGAGAAAATCATTACTCCGCTTTCCTGTTCTAAGCCTGCTTGCTCAGCGATTTCCTCGGGAATAGCCACTGTGTTAGCGATTATGCCAAGGTAACCTTTCTGAGTTACTCGTCCAGTCATTAGCCTGTCAGCGACTGCTTTCACCTTGTTTATTGGAATAGCGATGCCTCTTTGCCAAACATAAGCCGCGTTTATACCGATGATTCTGCCTTCCACATCCACAAGTGGTCCGCCGCTGAAGCCTGGATTAAGCTGCGCGTCAGTTGCGATTATGTTTTCCATTTGTGTTCCACGCCAGCCTCTAAGAGTGCTGTTTACGCTAGTTACGATGCCGGTGGTGGCGGTTGACTGGTTTCTATTAAACGGGTTAGCAAGTGCCAAAACGTATTGGCCTACGCTTAGTTTTTCTGAATCGCCCAGTTCTATGGGTGTAAATTCGCCTTTCTCCGCCTTTAGCAAGGCTATGTCATTGTACGGGTCGGATCCAACGATTTTTGCGTTGAAGGTTTTTTCTTCTTGACCTATTTTTAGTGTGTTGCATCCTGCTAGAACATGGTTGCAGGTGACGATGTAGCCGTCTTTGGTTAAGACGACGCCTGTGCCGTGTGACATTTGCGATTTTACGCTAACTACTGACTGCGAGATTTTCTTGATTAGCAAGCTTGTTGCTTCTGAGAGTGATTTCAAAACTTCTAACGGATTAGATAGTTGACTCATTTGTTTTTCACCATAAGGTACTATAGCAAAATAGTATTTGTTGACTAAGGAACAGCCATAGTTAGTCACGAATTCTGCAGGAGGGTTCAACGATGAAGGCTTGTTTTCCTAAGCAACATGTATTATCCATAGTGTTTTGTCTCACGCTTTAATGGAAATCGCAAGCTACAGTTAATTTCGAGGGATAATTCTTAATTACCGCGTCCTCTAAAGTGTCTGGCTTGAGGAAAAATAAAATGGTAAAGATGGATTTCGGTGGCGTCGTAGAAGACGTCATTACTCGTAAAGAGTTTACAGTGGCGCAAGCCCAAAAAATCCTAAAAGACGAAGTCGTTGTTTCACTTGGCTACGGCATTCAAGGCCAAGCGCAGTCACTAAACATGCGAGACAACGGAATAAAAGTAATCATAGGACAAGAAAACACCGGCGTTTTCAAGAAAGAATGGGATAAGGCAGTTGCCGACGGCTGGAAACCAGGCGAAAACCTCTTCCCCATGGAAGAAGCAGCCAAAAAAGGAACCATCAAGCTGTTCCTTTTAACTGACTCAGGGCAAAAACAAGTCTGGCCAACCATCAAAAAAACTCTCAAAGCGGGAGACGCACTGTACTTCAGCCATGGATTCAGCATCGTGTATAAAGAACAGACAGGCGTCATTCCACCAAAAGACATAGATGTAATTCTGGTCGCGCCAAAAGGTTCAGGCACGAGTGTCCGCAGAAACTTTGTTGATGGAAGCGGCATAAACTGCAGCTTCGCTGTCCACCAAGACGCAACGGGTAAAGCTCAAGACCGCGTCAAAGCCCTCGGCATCGCCATAGGTTCAGGCTACTTATTCCCGACAACATTCGAGAAAGAAGTGTACAGCGACCTAACTGGCGAAAGAGGCGTTTTAATGGGTGCTTTAGCAGGCATAATGGAAGCTCAATATAATACGTTGCGGGAACGTGGGCACAGCCCAAGCGAAGCTTTCAACGAAACTGTCGAGGAACTTACGCAAAGCCTAATTCGCTTAGTTGATGAGAACGGCATGGACTGGATGTACTGCAACTGCAGTGAAACCGCGCGCATCGGCGCATTACGATGGAGAGAACGCTTCCGCGACGGAACCAAACCGCTGTTCGATTCATTGTACGATTTGGTGGCTGCAGGCGAAGAAACACGCATAGTGCTTGAAAGAAGCAAAGCACCAGATTACAGGCAGAAGCTGGCTGACGAACTTAAAGCGATGGGTAACAGCGAAATGTGGCGTACAGGCGTAACCGTACGCTCACTTAGGCCTGGAAAGCAGAAGAAGCAAGAATAAAATTCTTTTTTCCATCTTTTAATTTTCTTTTTTGCGCAATTTCTTTCTTGACTATATCAAGTTATTGTTTGTTTGGTAAGCTAATTTTTTATACTTGAAAGCATCGCTTGCTAAAACAACGTGAGGCTTAGTCTTGGATTACATTGGAGTTGCTGCAGTAGCTGTCTTTGTGGTAACGCTCTTTTTGATGATTAAGCGTCCACATGGTTTGCGGCTTGGCTACGCGGCTGGAATCGGCGCGGCAGCTTCACTATTGCTTGGTACGGTTAGTTTGGGGCAGGCTGCACAGTCTTTCTTGAGCATTTGGGATGCAGCTTTGGCGTTTCTCGGAATCGTAGCGTTGTCTGTGACGTTGGATGCTATGGGCTTTTTTAGGTGGGCTGCGTTGCGGGTAGTAAAGTTAGCTGGCGGGAGCGGGTTGCGGCTTTACTTCTATGTTGCTTTGCTAACGGCGGCTGTGAGTGTTCTTTTTGCGAATGACAGCGCAGTTTTGATTTTAATCCCGATTGTGTTGGAGATTGTGACTTGCTTGAATATAGACTCAAAGGGTAAGCTTGCATACCTTTTCAGTGCTGGATTAATCGCGGATACTGCTGGCATGCCGTTGATTACAAGCAACCCAATCAACATCTTGAGCGCCGATTTTTTCAAGTACACCTTCATCGACCACTTAATTTTTATGGGTCCCGTGGCAGCGGCAACAATCGCCAGCAGTTTGCTGTTGGTTTACCTGTTTTTCAGGAAACGGATACCAAGGACTTACAATGTTGAAGCTGCGGATGCTTTAACCAGAGGAAAAACCGTGATTTCACCTAGTTTGTTGAGGATAAGCATGGCTACGCTTGTAGCAATCGATGTAGGCTACATTTTAACTTCTTTAAGCAGGGTTCCAGTTTCGCTCGTAATTTGCAGCGGCGCGGTGTTTCTGGTGGCGGTTTACTGGTTTACGTTGAAGCACGATGGCTCAGTGAACGGCGAGCGGAAAGGGCTCGCTGGGTTGGCAAGGGACATAAATTGGGACATCTTGTTGTTCATGCTTAGCATTTTCATAGTGGTCCAGGGATTGGAAACTGCTGGAATAACCAACCTGTTAGCCTCTGCGCTCGAGACGACTAGCAAGTTTCCCTCCGTGCTAGGAGTTTTTGCGCCAAGCATGGTTGTAACCGTCGGGGCGAGTTTCATGAACAACTGGCCGATGACGATTCTAGGTTTGCTCAGCATCAAGCAAGCAGCCGTAACTGGAACAACATTAACACGTTTGATTTTCAGCAATGTGATTGGGAACAACTTGGGTCCCCACTTTTTCCCCTTGGGATCACTGGCTATTCTGATGTGGATGGAAACGATGCGGCGGAAAGGCATCAACCTTAGCCTTAAAGAATACCTGAAAGTAGGTGCTGTATTGTCCATAGTGGAAGTTGCTGTAGCATCATTGGTGCTGTGGGCTGAATTGAGCATGGGCTTTCACCTAATGCTATAGCCGCTGAGAAAAAACGTACTTCATAGCGAGGATTCAAACGCTTTTTTGAGAAGTTAGCCAAAGAGGGGAAGAGAGGTATACTATTTGCTAGAGAAATTCAATAACAAAAATTATGCCCTATCTATCCTCTGCCAATACTTAGTTGTTAGGCGTATTTTGACTAGCTAAAAACTAGACTATCCTACCCTTAGTGACCGCTACTTAAGAAGCGTTTAAAGTGCTGATTATTTCCCTGTAAGCCTTCAAGGCTTCTTTTTCGCTTGCAACATTCTTGATTAGCATGCGTCCACCGTTAAACAAGCTAACCTCATAACCCTTGTAATTAAACATAAGAGCCAAACGTGACTTTAAACTAACACTAAACCGCTTGTTCACCATTGGGTAAATCTCCTCAAGGTTCAGCTTTAATGGTTTTTCAGGGTTAATGTTAGCTGTGTCTCGTCCGCAAAGCCAAACCAGCCGTTCACCGCTAGCTACTGAAGATAAGTCTCCGTGACAGACTGGACAGCGGGTGCTTTTTGAAATGTCTATATTGGTGAAATCCATGTCGCTGAAGTCGCAGACCAGCAGTTTACCCTTTAAAGTTGAGCCTATACCAGCTAAGAGTTTTATTGTTTCCATGGCTTGCAAAGCGCCGATTATTCCAGTTGTTGCCCCAAGGACTCCACGGGTACTACACGTTAGTAAATCCGTATCGGAAAGGTTAGGCATCAAACATTCCAAGCAGCCAGTTTCAGGCGGAGCAAACACCGAGAGATTGCCTTCAATACCGATGGCTGCGCCGAAAACGTACGGAATCTTCAATTTTACGCAGGCACGATTAACAAGGTAACGAGTCACCATGTTATCTAAGCCGTCAACAACACAGTCGACACCATCTAAAAGTCGTTCAACGTTGCCTGCGTTCACATTTTCTGGAATTGCTTCAACGGTTATGAGCGGGTTGAGTTTTTCCAGTTTTTTTGCGGCAACTTCAGTCTTTGGATAATGCAAGTCGTCAGTGTTGTATAGGATTTGCCTGTGCAGGTTATGAGTTTCTATGGTGTCTTGGTCGATTAAGCGTATGTAGCCGACGCCAGCTAAAGCGAGATAGAGTGATGAAACGGTCCCTAATCCTCCGGCGCCGACAATTGCAACTTTAGATTTGGCTATTTGCCGCTGTCCTTTTTCGCCCAGTTCTTTTAGTATTGTTTGGCGACTGTAGAATTCTTTAGCGAACGCTTTCTTTTCTGCCTCATCCACATTAACCATTCTCCAGAATGAAGTGTTGTTAGTTAGTGTTATATTTGCCTTTTATCTGGATTAAGCGTTTTCAGGTAGTTTGCGGTTAAATCTATGATTTCTAGCCGTTTTTTTGTCGCTTCGACTTTTTCAAGCAATTCGGCGAGGGATTTGAATAATCACGCATGATTTGAAACCGAAAAATTTTGGCTAATAGAAAATAACGCGTACGCTACTTATTTAATTGCTTAAGGTTAAAAAAACTAGAATTCGGGATAAAAAGAAAAATTGGGCTCTCAGAAACCAGAGCTTTCGAGTTTTTCTTTGACTTCTTTAATTTTCTTGCTTAGCTCTTCAACTTCCTTTGTGTTGCCTAAGGCTTTTTGGCAGTCTCGTGCATAATCAAGCGCGCTAACGCCGTACCTGTCGAATCCCTTATTAAACGAGATATCAGCGGACTTCATAAAAAATTCCACGCCTTTCTCATATTCTTTGAGGGCAAAGGCGCATTCGCCAGCCTTATAGTACATTTCTGCTGACCCGAAATAGTTCTGCCCTTTATAGTAAAGTTCAGCTGTTTTTACAAAAATGTCTCTTGCTTCAACGTATTTGCCGTTTTCCATCAGCGAATTAGCTTCTTTATGCATTTTTATTGGGTCTTCTCTTACGCTCATGAATTATCACTCATAATCGTATCTATTTTGCAGTGAACTCCCATTTAGATTTTCCTCTTCTAAATGCTTTGCTTCAAAAGAACAGAACTAATCGGCAAATGGCATAACATAAAAGGCTCTTCCGATATGCAGTAAGTAGGAATAAAACTTGATGCTTCGATGCATTCGCTGCGGCACAGAGTTTCCAGTTTACCCGTTGAGAAGTAAATGTGAAAAATGCGGCGGTACACTCGAATTTATAGCTGACTTACCTGAAGGTGAAAAATTGAAGCTTTCAGGAACTCAAGGATTCTGGAGATACAGAGAGATGCTTCCGCCAGTTAAGCACATGATCAGTTTGGGAGAGGGCGGAACACCATTGCATAAGGCTGAAAGGCTTGCTAAAGCCGTCGGATTGAAAGATCTCTATTTGAAGGATGAAACCCGCAACCCCACAAACTCTTACAGAGATCGCGCAGCAGCTTTCTTGACATCAAACGCGATTGACCAAGGCTTTGAGGCAATAGTATGCGCCACTAACGGGAACATGGGCGCTTCTTTAGCTGCCTACAGCGCAAAAGCAGGGTTGATATGCCACGTCTTGGTTCCCAAAGTTGTCGATGTTGGAAAACTGGCGCAGATGATTGCTTACGACGCCGTCATCGAGGAATCAGGCGACATTGTGGATGACTCAATCCGCAAAGCTTCTGCCTTAGCCAAGGAAACAGGCTGGTACCAAGCCACCGCCGAACTCAACCCGTTGGTTGTTGAAGCTCAAAAAACTATTTCGTTCGAAATTAATGAACAGTTTGCGGTTCCAGACTGGGTTATAGTTTCGATGGGAAGCGGCGGGACCATCTATTCTCTTTGGAAAGGCTTCAAAGAACTCAAACAACTAGGGCTAACCCGCTCGTTACCGCGGATGGCAGGAGTCCAGACAGAAGGCTGCGCCCCAATAGTCAACGAACTGACAGAACAATCATCTTCAAAATCCTGCAACCCATCCACACGCGCCTTAGCCATTCTTGTTGGCGAGCCATTACAAAGCGAATTAGCAATTAAAGCGATTCAAGAATCAAACGGCTTAGCTTTAACCGTCTCAGACGCGGATATTTTGGCTGCAGAGCTTCAAGTCGCTAAACTTGAAGGAGTCTTCGCTGAACCAGCCAGCGCAGCCACCGTGGCAGCATTGCAGAAATTGAAAGTTGACCGAATTTCCAGCGACAGCAGCGTAGTCTGCCTCATCACGGGAAGCGGGCTAAAAGCGACCGATGTTCTGCAGGCGATGACGAAAAAACAGAAAACCGCAGGCTTAGGGCTTGCAGTAAGTACCAAAGAGAAAATTCTTAAAATTCTCAGTGAAAAGGACACGTACGGTTATGATTTATGGAAGCAATTGGGCAAGATAATGACGCGCGCTGCTGTCTATCAACATCTTAACGAGCTGTCAGATAAGGGGTTGGTGGTCGGCTATGAGGAGAACGGCAAGAAATTCTTCCGAATCACTGAGCGTGGAAGGAAGGTTCTGGCAGCATTCGACGATATAAAGCTGCTTTTGTGATTGTTGGTTCCGTAACGCTTATTTGATAGTATAGCTGTAACTATACTAAAGTCACAACCATACCAAGGCGAAAAAAGATGCAACCCAAACCTGACAAAAAAAGAACCACACTCATAATCGCACAGGCAGGAGTCATGGCAGCCCTTGTCGCAGTCACAACCGCCCTCGTGCAGATTTACATCCCAGCCACAAGAGGATACCTAAACTTCGGCGACATCATGATCTTCGTCAGCTCCTTCACTTTTGGTCCAATCGTCGGTGGGTTCGCAGGAGGCGTTGGGTCTGCAATATCTGATGCGGCTACCGGATACGCCTACTTTGCACCGTTCACCCTTATCATAAAAGGCGCTGAAGGACTCATAGCTGGCTTAATATCCAACAGACTAAGCAAGAAAAGAGACGTCATAGCTGTGGTCATAGCAGGCTCAGAAATGGTAACAGGTTATTTCATAGCTGAGTTCTTCGGGCTATCAGAAGGGTGGGCAGCAGCGTTCGAAGTGCCCGCCAACATAGTGCAGATAGCTGTAGGCGGAATAGTTGGTATTGCATTAGCCACCATACTTCGCAAGAGACTCCCAGAAGCTTGGAGAAATCAAACCACACAGCAGAGTGTGTTGCACAACTTAAAAGCTAGATTTAACAGAGAATAAGATCATGAAACTGCCACCCGGAAAAATCCCCATAGACATCCTAAAAGAAGTAGTCTTCAAAAACCTGGGAGCGAACCGTAGCGAGGTCGTTTTGGGTCCTGCTGCTGGAGTAGATGGTGCAGTGTTAGATGTTGGAAACAAAAACGCCATCGTTTCCATGGATCCAATCACAGGTGCAGTTGAACGGATCGGATGGGAAGCCATCAACATTAACGCTAATGATGTGGCTACGTTTGGGGTTGAGCCTGCCTTTTTCTTCTCATGCTTGCTTTTGCCAGAGAACGCTGACAGCAAAATCGTTGAAACCATAAGCACCCAAATGAACGCTGCCGCCAAGGAGCTTGGCATTGCGATTGTTGGAGGACATTGCGAATCAACTCCGGGTTTAGCTAATCCTATTGTTGTTGGCTGCATCATGGGCTTAACAGAAAAAGGCAAATACGTTACCGTAGCAGGCGCTAAAGCAGGCGACAAGCTAATTTTAACAAAGAGCGCTGGAATTGAAGGCACTGCAATTTTAGCTTCCGACCGCGAAGAGCAACTAAAAAAAGTTTTTACTCCGACCATACTTGAGAGCGCCAAACGCTTCTACAGCCAAATAAGCGTTGTAAAAGACGCCTTAACGGCTTACAGAACAGGCGGAGTCCACGCGATGCATGACCCAACAGAAGGCGGAATACTAAACGGCATCCACGAAATGGCAGACGCCGCAGGATTAGGCATACGCGTTTTTGAAGAAAAAATCATGGTTGAGCCAGAAACCGCCAAAATCTGCAGGTACTATGAAATTGACCCTATGCAGCTGATTAGTTCAGGCGCATTGCTCATAGCCGCGGAGCCAGAAGCCGCAAACAAAATAATCGATGCCTTAAGCCTAGAGCACATTTACGCTGACGTCATAGGCGAATTCAACCCGAACCCCAACAAACGCATACTCATGCATAAAGACAACACGGCAGAGATGCTGCCAAGACCAGTCTCAGACCATCTATGGATTGCTTTAACGCGTTAAACTGCTTCTCAACCTACTTGGCGGCAGTTGCAAAAAAAAAGAACTAAATCCACACTGTCTCATCTAAGAGCCTGAAATGTTCATCTCCAGTCACAATCTTTGCCTCAAGCGACCTGCCTGTTGCTAATACGATTGCATCGAAAAGGCTGGGTGCATTCAGCTTATTTTTTCGGGCATTATCTGCAAGCTCCATATAGCACTTGGCTGATTCCAACGCTAGCTTAGCATCCAAGTAAGCAATATTTGAAGCGCCAACTATTTGCTCCAACCGCACATTGATTATTTTGTCTTCGATGCCTTCTCGGATGTATTTGCGGGCAATCTCTGCTAAAGCGGTGTCAGGTGTGTAAACTTCATCAGCACTTTCAAATATTTCTTTGACTCTGCGGCCTTTTGCGCTTCCGATGAAGAGTTCAATCCAAGCATAAGAGTCAATTACGATCTTCACCGCGGTCTCCCTCCGAAAAAGGCTTAATCCTAGCGCGGTCTACACCGAAGGCTTGTTCCAAAATCGTTTTGCGTTGTTTTTTGATTAGTGATTGAATAGCTTCGTCAAGGCTTTCCGCGTTTAGCTTTTCCCTAACGTGCTCAAGCGCTTCTGCAGTTTTCTTTGAAACTCTTATTGTTGTTGTATCTGTCAAGCAAATAACCAGCACAAATTATTATGAATGCAAGTAGATAAATATACTTGTAACAAACGGGCAACATTTTAGATGATTAACGCGTTATACTGCCTCGTAAACCGCTTAGTGGCAACTGCAAACACCAGTAAAGCAGGAAGACTGGGTAAAAAATCTTGTACTCATACAAGTGCAAATAAGCCAAGCCGCATTTGAACTCAACGGGTTCTTTTAATTGGAGTGGAACTGGTATTTGTGCTCACGGTTTTCCTTATTGGATTACATTTAATCAAGAATAAAGAAAACAGTGTAATCGTACCTAACAAAATTTTGAAATTTAATATCCTTTAAGAGCAGTACTGAAAAAGAGAATTAGGAAGTAGACCCCCCTCCGTCTCTGTCTCTGTGTATCTCTCGGTGATTTTCGATGCCGCTGTTTGAAACAAAATAGAAAAAAGATTTAATGCTGCCTTGGCGATAAAAGATCTTGGAAGTCAGGGTTGGCTTTGCCGTATTTTTCTTCAATCGCTCTGTTTATGCGTAGCCAATCGTCAAATATCAATGGCCACATTTGGCTGGCTACAACTTGTTTTGTAATGTATTCTTTGATTGACGCATTTCTTTTGATTACTCGGTTGTGCCAGTCCACATCGATTAATCCTCCACGGCGAAGATGCTGTAGGTTTTGGTAAACTAGATCCGAATCGATAGGATAGTTTAAGCTTCTTGATAGATCTTCAAGCAGAGAATCAAGGGAAATTTCGTTTTCTTGACGCAGACATACCACGGCAGCTACATCCTGCACTAACCGTGCACTCTTGCTGAGGTAGAAGGTTTTTCTTTTCGGAATCAAAGCTTGCTCAATTCTGAATGCATGCCGTTTGTAGAACCATTTCTTTACTATCTCAGCCAGAACCAGGTAGGTAACGATCATCAGTAACAACGCAACGTAGAACAGGGGCGGAGGAGGTACAAAATGGAACAGCCGCCCCACCGCTGTATAGGGTATTATAAGGGCTGCGGCAACTATTGAGAGGGTACTTAATACCAAGTACTTGCCAGGTCTGCTTTTCCAGAAGGGCGATACCCTTGTCCTAATGACAAATACTACTAACGTTTGAGAGATAAGCGATTCTACGAACCATGCAGTTTGGAATTCGTGTTGCTGAAAAACTGTTGCCAACGGGATGCCCGTTGCTGCTGCAGTTACCGGAATACCAAAAATGAAGAACATTGTAAAGAACGTAGCGTAATCAAAGATTGAACTAATTGGGCCTTCCACTATCATGAAGTTTCTGATGAAGGAAATGTCCCATCTTTTGGGGCGCTCAATGTATTCTTCATCGACATTATCTGTAGCTATTGTAGTTTGAGAGATCGTGTACAGAAGATTGTTTAACAAAATCATTATGGACAGCATTGGCAGGAAGGGCAAAAATAGTGCTGCACCTGCAACACTAAACATGTTACCGAAGTTTGAGCTAATACCCATCATGACGTATTTCATGGTGTTACCAAAAGTTTTTCTTCCCTCAATAACACCTTCAGCTAGCACTGTCAAGTCGTTTTCTAGAAGTATGATGTCGGCAGACTCCTTCGCCACATCTACTGCGTTGTTAACAGAAACGCCAACATCAGATGTTTTAAGGGAAGGAGCATCGTTGATGCCATCGCCCATGAAGCCAACAACGTGGCCGTTGTTTTTCAACGAATTAATTATTCGGTCTTTTTGTGCTGGAGTTACGCGTGCGAATACGTTGGCTTCTTCCACGACTCGAGCTAACGCATCATCGTGCATTTGGATCATGTCGTTTCCGAGAACAACCCCTTTAATCTCGAAGCCAAGTTGCTCACAAACTTTTCTAGTAACTAGCTCGTTGTCACCGGTTAAGATCTTTAGCTCTATTCCTTCTTTGGCGAGAAGCCGCAGTGACTCTTTTGCTGTTTCCTTCGGAGGGTCAAGAAAAGCAACGAAGCCAAGAAACACCATGTCGTTTTCATCATTAACTGAGTAGATGGCTTTGTCTTCTCTGAGTTTTTTGTATGCAACACCCAGAGCTCTTAAGCCTTCTGCACTCAGATCAAAGTATTTTTGCTCAATCTTTTTTCGCAATTCTTCACTAATATCTTGGATAATACCGCCTATTTCGCAGTAATTTGAAATTTTCAGGATGTCTTCTGGAGCACCTTTTGCTATGAAGAATCTTTGTCTTTCCTGTTCAACGACAATAGAAACACGTCTTCTGACGAAATCAAATGGAACTTCATCTATTTTTTGGAAACTTTCGACATTAATTTCCTGATGAGATAGGATTGCACCGTCAAGAGGACTTTTCAGCCCGGTTTCATAATAACTGTTTAAGTAGGAATACAAAAGTACCTTATCATCATCGTTACCTTCCGAATCAACATGCAATACAAGCGATATGCGATTTTCCGTTAGGGTACCTGTTTTATCTGTGCACAAAACGTTCATGCTACCGAAATTTTCAATCGAAGGCAGGTGCTTCACTACGACGCCTTTTTTCGACATGTTTACAGCTCCCTTGGAAAGGTTCATCGTAATGATCATCGGTAGAAGTTCAGGGGTCAACCCTACTGCCAGGGCAGCTGAGAATAGAAGCGATTGGACTAATCCTCGATGAAACAGGGCAAGCACAATAAAAACGAAGATAACCAATACGAACGTAACCTGCATGATGAGGTAACTGAACCCTTTTACGCCGCGCTCAAATTCTGTTTCAGGGGGCTTTGCAACAAGTTTCTTAGCAATTTTTCCGTATTCTGTAGATCCACCAGTTCTCGCAACGACTGCCGTTGAGCTGCCGCTTACAACCGAAGTGCCCATAAACAGATAATTGTTCCATTCAGTAATCGAACTAGACGATAAGTTTATGGACTCCAACCTGTTGGGTGTCTTTTCAACAGGGAACGATTCACCTGTTAGACTGCTTTGATTTATGAAAAGATCTTTAGCGCTGATTATTCTTGAATCTGCAGGGATGATATCTCCAGCTGAGAGGTAAATTATGTCGCCGGGAACGATTTGGGAAAGTTTAAGCTCTTTCTTAATTTTATCACGAAGCACAGTGGCCGTCGTACTGACCTTTTCTTTGAGAAGTTCAGCGGCATTTTCCGCTTTAGATTCTTGATAATGATCAATAATGACGCTGATTAAAACAATAGCAACTATTATAGTAAAGTCTGCAACATCGCCAGTGGCGCCAGCGAACCCAGCTGCAAACAAAAGTATTATGATCAAGGGGCTTTTAAAGTGAAGTAGAAAACTGACTATACCAGAACGTTTCCTCTTTCGAGCTAATTCGTTAGTGCCATAAACATTTAGATTTTGTTCCGCTTCTTGGGAACTTAGACCCTGAGATGAAGTTCCAAGACGAGATAATAACTCGTCTGTTGGCAGAGTCAGAACTTCCTCTGCGGTTACGGGAGGCTGCGCTAAAGGCACGTTTTCTTTTACGGTGAATATTTCTGAATTGCTTTGAACGCCATCTGCCACAGTTCTCTCCGCCAGTGCTCACTCAACCAAGAGTGAAACCGTTCTAGCATTACCAGAAACACCATTCTTAAAAACCGTTCCTTGCAAAACGCATGTAAAATCGAATTTTGAACAAAAACTTTCTTTCTTTTCAAGCATTCGTAAAAGGCTATCGTTGGGATTTTCCGCATTGTTTACAAAAGACATCAGAATCGTCTATTGTCTGCCCACAGTATGAGCATTTTTTTTGACATATCAAAACCACTTACAGAAGGTGATGTTGGAGGCTCTTTCTCATATCTTTTGGCGATAAGCAGAGCAACTTCCCAAAGTACTACCATAGGAATGAAAAGAGCAATATCTGCCAGAGGTCCGCCATCAGGTGTAATAATCGCCGTGACTATGTATAGAATGAAGTAGAACCAAACTCTGTTTTTTGCGATCATGCTTGTTTTTACCATACCAAACTTGACTAACAGAACAAAAATTTCTGGGATAGTGAAGCCGAACCCTGTTAAACCTATCGTCGTGAGAATCATAGAGTAAAAATCCGAGACTGAGAGAACAGGCAACGAACCTACAATTTGTGAAAACAAAATCACTGTATAAACTATGAACGGTGACAAAACAAATAGCCCAAACAATGCGCCAGCAATGAATAGGCCGGTGAATCCCACAACAAATGGATAAACCGACTTTCGCTCATGCGGATATAATGCTGGATCAACAAACTTGTACAGTTCATACGCTATCACAGGCGAACTTACCAAAAAACCAAAAATTATTGACGCTAGGAAATAGATTTCGAACGGCGCTCCAATCTCCAAGCTGATGATCTGCAACCCACGAGGTGCAATAAAATTCCTAATCCAATTCAAAAAAACAGACACAATAGGTGAGTACATTCCCGTCAACCAAAACTTAGCTGTAAACATGTGGATAGGATTGGAGGGAAAAAGCGCAAAAAAAAGCGGCTGCAGCAATAAGAGCAATGAAAATGATTTTAAGTCTATGCTTTAACTCTTTGACATGCTCCCAGAAACCAGCTAACACTATTAGAATCTCCTAAATAATTACTAAAATGCTTCTCTGACTAGAAGTAGTCAGTCTTGAATAGTTGTTTCGCTCGCTGGAATTATAGGCTTTCCCCGTAAAAAGTAGTTCGCAAGTAAGGCTTAGTTGGGCGTGAAACCTGCTGAAACGATGACGCGGAGTATTCACTCAAGAGCCCCTCAGTATTAAGAGGTTTTTTTCGATGGCTAAGAGCACTAACTTTACAAGACCTCGCACTAGGCTTAAACGCTTTAGGCACATGCTCGGCGTATATACAAACGTATATGCAAAACGTATATATTTTGTGACCTACCAGGTAGGTAGAGAGCACACAGACATTGAAGAAGCCCATTTGAAACCCAGAGCAATAGAAAACCTAAATCCAAAGGTTAACTTTCAACAAAACCACAAGCCCTTTTTGCCAAAGGGCACCTGCGAATCTACTGCATAAAACATTAGGGCACAAAACGTCTTAAACCCTATGAACCTCAGTTATGCTATTCAATTTAAAGATGAATACTTTGAGGAAACAGTCGATATTGAATACTAAAAGATAATATGGGTAAAGCTGACTGGGCGAATTACGATGAAATAATTTCAAAGAAACAAGGATGCATTGCTACCGCAAAGCAAAAAAGTATGTTGTTTAGGTTCGGATAATTGTTTTTATAGTTCCAATGTTTAGAGTATTAAATTCAACGAAGCGGCTAGTGACACTTATTTGACGACAGACATCAAAAAAGTAGCATCAATCGCAAGACGTTCACTTGCGCCAGGTAAGCCTCACCATGCTCAATGGTTGGTTACAAGAAAATGTAACTACCGCTGTGCAGATTGCAATGTCTGGAAAGAACAAGACGAGAGAGAACTTGCAACGGTTGACATAAAAAAAGGATTAGATATTCTAAAAAATCTTGGCATAGTTGAGCTTGTAATATCAGGCGGCGAGCCGCTTCTTAGAGAGGACATAGGCGAGATAATTGATTACGCCTCAAAACTTTTCGTCACAACCGTTTATGATAACGGAAGCATGGCTGCCAAAAAAATCGATGTCCTACGAAATGTAGATTTCGTGGCAATTTCAATAGACAGTTTGGACGAAACAAAAAACGATGAAATAAAGAATGTACCTGGCGCATGGAAAAGAGCAATGGAAACCGTGGAAAAGCTTCACAATAAGGGAATAAATGTTAGTGTCACACCGACAATTTCACAAAAAAACCTACATGAAATAATTGATATAACTAACTACTTCACAAAAAAAGGAATCCCCGTCTGGTACTGCCTTTACTCGTATGACATTGCAGCGGACGAGAAACAACTATTTAGGATTGGCAAAGAAAACAATGAGTTCGTTATAACAGATAAGCAAGCCATGGTTAAACTTTGCAATTCCCTAATTGAAATGAAAAAGAAAAATACGAAAATCCTAATGACAAACAAACTTCTAAAAGCTTTACGAAGCTTCTATGAGGAAGATAAGAGAACATGGAAATGCCAAGCACTACGTAACTTCCTAGTCGTTGACCATTTAGGCAGAATTGCTGGGTGCCACAGCCACAATTTTGCTGGTTCAATATTTGATTTGCCCAAGATGTGGAAAAGTCAAGAATTCAAGGAACTCCGCGAAGCTTACCATGAATGCACACAATGTAACTATCTATGTTATATTTTCTATTCTCTTCAGGGAAGCCCATCTGGCTATTTATCGTTGGCTATGGACCAGTGGAAAAACGCGGGGTTAATATTCAAAAAGAATGAAAACTAAACTTCCAAGTTCGGAATAGTATAAAGGAAATCTGCAGTTTTGGTTGTTGATTGATAAGTAAATTTCTGCTCTTCTTCAATGTCTGTTATGGGGACTTTTAGGGTGCCGATTCTTATTTTTGGGATGTTATCGTCTATTAGTCTTGGTCCTGCATCTTTTGGTTTTTTTAATTCTATTAGAGCGGGCAGAAAAAAGAGTACAATTATCATGGCGATTGTGGCTATCAGAGTAGCAATTAATGAATTCTGATCTTGAATCATTAATATCTACATTAATTATTAATTTGCAATATAACAGTTTCCACTACCCGAGTGTGATGTTTTAACCCACACATTCGCATCTCGCCTCATAATTTTTGAAGTCATCACATCGAGAAAAGCCTTCAAACAAATAGGTATATTGTAAAAGAAAGTAAATATCAAAAGAGGAATAAGCCACTGCGCTCTTTTTCGACCATCCAAGTATATCCCGATTCCAACCTCAAAAAAAGGAGCAAAGTTACCTACAGAACAGTACACAGATATTGGAATGAAAAACCATAAAGTGCTTATAAGCTGTAAACCCGAAAGAATCAGATATAAACCAATAAGCATCGAAAACAAAGCCAGAATAGGTATAAAATAAACATTTAGCAATAATAAACCATCGATTTTCTCTTTAACATTCAAGTTTTTACTTTTCAAAACGTTCCATGAGTGTTTAAAGAAGCATTGCATGTGCCCTTTTGCCCACCGGTACCTTTGTTGGCGATAAGCTTTCCAGTTATCAACTGCTTCCTCATAGCATTCTGCATCAATATTATAGGGGATTCTGTAGCCTGCGAGGTAAATGCGAAAAGTTAAATCGGTGTCTTCTGCCAATACGGTCTCATCCCAACCACGCAGGTTTTTTAGCAAACTGCTCCTAAATCCGCCGACGGTTCCTCCAAACTGCACGATTAAGCCTAAATTATCTCTTGCTTCTTGGTCAACGCGGTATCCGCCTATTCGCTCCAGCGCCACTAACCGCGTAACTATGTTTTCGGGTTCATTTAAGACAACGACTCTTCCCTGTACTGCACCAACTTTGGGGTCAATGAATTCTCTGGCAAGTTTCTCAACAATATCTTTCTGAGGGCAATAGTCAGCATCGAAACAAAGCACTATTTCGCCAGTTGATTTGCTAAAGCCATCGTTCATAGCTGATGCTTTTCCTTTGCCGCCGTTGCTTTTGTCTCGATTCAGCACTTCTATGAACGGGTACTTGTTTTTGTAATCGTCTGCTATTGCCCCAGTTTGGTCGGATGAAGCGTCATTGATGACTATTACTTGCAGTTTGTCTTTTGGATAGGTTAACTCACTGATTCGCTGAAGCAATCGTCCAATAACTTTCTCCTCGTTATGTGCTGGAATAAGGATGGTAACCGTAGGTTCAAACGTTGAAGCCTCAATGGCTGCGGGTTTTTTGTTTTTGTTGGCTCCCCTTAAAACGGTAATGGTAAAAATATAATGCCTAACAAGGTAAGCCACCATTACTGCAGTTAAAAGTAGGAAAAAGATTTCTAAAACTACAGAAATCAAAGCGAATCTCCTAGTTTGTGCTCTCACGATGGAGAACTGTTAAGCTTAGAGACCAAAACGCTACGATCCAAAGTGAACATAGAAAGGGAAAGAAAACTGTATAAAGGATATTGAAGATTTTACCGAAAAAAACGGTTCCTGTAATGGCGAAAGAGTAAAAGATAAAGTTCCAACAGAGACCTATTATGTTGCCTGATGCTAAAAGGCATAGTTTCACGTTAAACGCACCGTTCAACTGAAAGGCTAGGGAAATAAAAAGCGCATTGAAAATTAGTAACATGACTGTGGATTGGATGTTAATTAGGCGAAATGAGGCTATGAAGCAAAAGATTATTACTACTGCAAATAGAAACGCGAACAGACCATTTAATACTTTCACTTATTCCCTTCCCCTCTCTCAGACGGCGCTTTGTAAAGAGGGGTCTAATTTGTTATTGATGGCTTTAAGCAATCAGTAACTATGTTATAGAAGAAAGTTCTATTTACTCAGTTAGACTCAGGAACAGAAAGAACCACGTTGCCTATTACTCTGCAGAGAACTTCAAAAACCTCTTCGGCATTCAAATTATCGGTATCTAAAACCAAGTCAAACGGTGCAAAATCTTCGCCTAAAACGAAACCGTAAAGCTTCTTGTAAATTGCTTTTGTTCTAGCTTCTTTTTCTTCCAATACTTTGAATGCTTCATTAACGGTTATTTTATCGCGTTCGGCAACTCTTGCTGCTCTCTTCTCAATCGAAGCCATCAACCAGATCTTAAAACCCTCTTTAAGCAACCAGGGCATGGTCCAACTATCTAGGAGAACATTTCCTTGATGCGCATATTTAAGCAGCTTAGCATCTACTGCCTTGTCAAATTTAGGGTCATTTGCTCTTTCCTTAAGAAAATTTAAGCCTTCAGGGCTCTCCCACCAGCCTTGACGTGACACGTCATAGCCTTCTGCTTTTGCCAGTTCTTTAAGCGCGTCGCCACCTGAATAACATTTTAGATTGTATTTTTCCGCAAGCTTTTTTGATAGAGTGCTTTTTCCTGTTCCAGCCATTCCTGAGATGCAGATTACTGTTTTTTTGTCAGCAAAGCATAATTTTGCGTTTTTAGCCATTTAGCGCCACCATGTTTTCTGCGTCAAGTTTCAATCGGCATTATGCCTATTAATCGTGATGCAAGTAGACCTAAGAAGAATGAGCCGATGGGGTACCAGTAGAGGACTGGGATACCGCCGAAACCTGGCAAGTAAGCCATAGAGGTGCCTCCAAAGGTGGGTGTTAACACGAGAAACCAAATAATAATGTAAACAAAAGAGAATCCGAACTGGACCATCTGTGGCTTCATCATTTTTGCCTGCATGTTTTTTATTTGCGATTCTCTTTTTTTGAGTTTTTCAACTTGTTTTTTGTCGTTAGCTCGCATGGCAGCCATGGTTTCTGACCGGTATTCGTTCATTTCTTTCTGCATGACTCGGTATTGTTCCCACCCTATGAAATAGTTGATTAGAACCCTGTTTAATCCCGTGTTTATGAACGCAATAACAGTTGCGATGAAAAAGATTAAAGTTGCTGCAAAAATTGAATTGATTATAATCGGATTACTAATATCTAACGTAAATTCTGGAGCATTAAGGGCGTTTGCACTCGTGTTTTCATTAGCGCCGATTATCCATTTGTAATTTCCTGAGGGTTTAGGATTTGTTGCGTCAAAAGTGAATGTGATGCTCTGCCCCGAGCTTAGTCCTTCAGCAGAGCCATAGAGAAGAATATCACTATTTTCTTTGGTTATTGTCCAATTTTGTGAGGTTGGTTCTTGACTTATAACTATATTTCCAACATTACTGTATCCTGAAGGTATTGTAACGATTGCACCTCCAAGATTGGCTTCACCCACGTTATTTATAGTGAATGTATATGATGTAGCTTGTGCAACGCCAGAAGTCCTGCCTGAAATGGATGCCTGACAGCTAAGGTTTCCAGCAGCGTTTACTGATCCAGTAAATACGCTTAGAGCTGAAAATGTTACCAACGTAAACAGAAGGATAATAACTATTTTATTGAGTACTTTCATATGTCATTCTCCTTCTATTACTCTTAACAATCACCGCAGTTTCCTCTTGGAACTGTAATGCGTATCTTGTTTCCTTGTTAATAACCGTTTTTGCTTTTTAGCGCAAATTGTTTAAGAAAACAAACTTTTTTCCAATACCCTGCTTATTTACACTATACCATGCTAACTAAAATTGATTAGAAACAGGTTTTAATAACGACTTTTTTTCATATCTTGTTATTGTCCTTTCCAAAACAAGTAAACTTTCGTTTGCGAAAGTATCCCGACGAGCTTAATGAGTTTTGCAATTTTCGGCATTTCAGCGTTCTGAATGCTTTGAATATAGTCCGATGTTTTTCCATAAGGCTGATGCCGACTAACTGCAAACTCCTTTTTGAACCGCGGATGCTTATTCTTAATTAACGATTCTTTAAGCTTGTCCAATTGTGCAGGGCTTAGACTTTGGAGTTTTTCTTTGACATAACGTTCACTGCCTAAGAGTTGCAAGTCAAAACCCAACTCTGAGAGTGCCTTAGAAACCTCTGAAACGCTTTCTATTGATTTTTGTTCAGCTATTTTTTGCATACCTGCCTTTTCTGCAAACGGGTTATACTTCGCCATGACTGCAATCATCTCAACATAGGGCGTGCCTACTAGAGGAAGGGTTTCACGGATTAGTTTGGCGCCTAAGCCTATTGTTCGGTATTTTGGATGGATAACCACTCGGCTGATTATGCTTAGTTGTTTGTTCATTTCTTGGATTGTAATGCGTGGAAGCACAAGGCGTCTTCCGTAGCAGCTTGGCGGAGGATAACTATACACTATGACGGCAAGATCATCTTCCAACTGATCAAGCAACGCTTGGACCTTAAGCAGAGGCCTAAGCAAACTCGTGCCATAGCTACTCTCATACCACCAGCTTTTAGCGCCCCAACGGAAATGAACCATATCCTGAGCCTCAAAAACAACAGGCGGAAAAGTCAACAGTTGAATATACCCAAAAATGTCACCGTACTCATTACGGCGCACACGCATATGAACGGGGTCAAGAGGCTTAAGCCACGTAACCTTACCACTGGTTTCGTCCCGGCAAATTTCTATGAAAGCGTTCCCAAACACAAGCATATCCGATGCAACAATGCGCAACGTATGCAGAATGTTCTGTTCATCAAGCCAATCTGTTAGCCACTGGCGAACTCCGTCGTCTCCGCCGTTTAACTCAAAACCGTTGCTGATGGCGAGATTAACGGTGACATCGATTGCTGCCTTGATGTACGAAGTAAACGTGTATAGGTCCTTGTACTTTGGCAAGTCCTCTATTGGCGTTGCGCCCCAAATGCGGTCCCAGTAGGCAGTGTATGGCGGAGTAACGAAGCCTGCGCCTGAACCTTTGAGCATATAACGGGAAACGTAACCATAGAGCATCTCATCCTTCTTCCAGCTAAGAGGCACCTCCTCTTCAATCTGACGACGGCTAACGTCAGGCGGCACCTGCCGCTGAGCCTTAAAGCCTAATCTTGCCTGCAGTTTCTGGAAGCTTTCGCTGATTTTTTCGGCAACAAAACTCATGTTCGTTTACACCTTGTTACTATTATTAAGAGCAGTTCACACTCAACTATGTTTGAACATTTAGCCGCGTTTTCGTTTGTTTCAGACCCAGAAAAGCGTAAAATTTTCCAATCTAAAGTTTTAAGTAGCCATAGATTCTTGCTGTCGCGTTTAGTTTCTGATTTGTGTTCCATTAATTTTTCCATTAAGTTTTTGCGTGCTAATGCGTCAGGGTCAGCAAGCTAGTAATAATTCACGTTTGTTAGAAAAAAGCGATCATGATGTATAAAATACCTAAGTAACATAACCGCTATATTTTACTGCAATGACCCATTGGAAGTGATGATAAATAAGAAATGAAGCTAAGAACCTACAGTTGTCTCTGGGGCTGAGTAATTGCCCTCTAACTCAACCTCTACAACGCTTTGTTCAGTTGTTCGGGGCTCTGAATAGACTACGTTCTGGTCTCTTTTCCCGGCAACAATTTTGCTGCTTTTAATTGTAATCACCATTTGACCAAAGGGTAGAATATTTAGGTTGGTTTCCATTTTTATCCCCTTCTTATTCATGTTAAATCCTCATTATTATACTTTAACCATCGCGCTCCATAAGCTCTCGATTCGATGCCCGTTTCTGGAGATTGTCTTATAATTTCCCCTTGCACAAGAGGCGGTAGGCTTTGTGTAACTTGCTGTAACATTTGTTGAAGAATCTGTTGAGCTTGTTGGGGAATTTCTTCAGGTCTTATGCCTGGTGGCAGCGACAGATTAACGTTCAAGTTTATTTGAGGGCTTGGTGGTATCTGTCTTCTCTTCTTCATATCAATTTGTATCTTAATAGCATGTAGTAAGTTCTCGCTTTCGATAATACCGATAGGAACATCAGCATAGTGAACTTGCTCTTGTCCAAGTAATGAAAAGATTGGGTCGATGTGCTCATTGAGCTTAAGCAACTGTTCATATTCTAGGTAAAGCTGCCATATAACCGTTTCTAAGTTTTCTTCTGGCATCTTTATGGGCAGACCAATTTCTAAAGCTTCTTTTCGTCCAATGCCGTGACCGTGAGAATACATTTTTTCTGTTAATGTTTCGATTATTGAGTTTATTTTTGACTCTTCAAACTTTTCTTTCCTAGCCGTTAGCAACTTTCTTGCGACAAGGCGAATATGTGAATTTGTGCGGTTTACACTTCCCAACGTTAAAGGTGTTAACTGATTGGCTAATAAGCACATGACTTGTGCTAAAGCGGCTTGGTCAGTGATGTGACCTCTTTCTTTTACAAATGACAAGAAGGAGTTGACATCTTCTACACTGATTTGTTCCGGAGGACCTGCATTTTCAGCTGAGAAAGATTTCTCAAGCGTGGGGTCAATGGGACCCAATTCAGCCTTCTTGCCCATGATGATCGAATCAGCACCAAGGGAGATTAATGTCGTAGCACTGTAAGCCTTGTAGGGAACGATGACAGATAACTCATCACAGAATTCCCTGAACATGGTAACAATCCGCCAAGGAACACTTACGTTGCCCCCTCGACTGTAAAGATATAAATCAATTTTCGGTGTCTTCCCTATTGACAACAAATGGTCGTATAATGGTCTCACTGCGTCTTCCGCTATACGGGCATTAGCTAATTGCCTATCACCGGTAAAATACACAATAACCTTGGAACCTCGGAAGTCTTGAATTTGCTTAATTATATCTTTTCTCATCTTAGTCCCCGATTTGCCTTTATTGATTCTTCTTTTAACTATAAAATACTTGCTACTTTCGGGGGCAAAGGATTTAACGATTATTAATTCCAAATATGAATAGAGACAAGAGTTTGCCCAATGTTTGATTAATCAACCAATCCAACTCCTAGTGTGGTAGCATAACGGCGCCCTTACCAGGCAGTGGCGCTTGCAGAGCCGCATAACAAGCTAAAGCGCAGCTCCAGAAAACATCGTCGTGTCCGCCTTCTGGGTGACTAAAGCGTAAGTATCCGGTTTTCATAAGTTCATATTTTTCAATGTTCAATTCAGCCGTTAAATCGATATCTTCAAGCTTCCTAGCGGGAACGTAGGGAATTTTGATTTCAGTATTTCGCATTTTTTCGCGCAGAATTGTAGCCATTTCTTCTTTTGATTGAACTGTGAAGGCTACTCCAGTTACGCCTTGGATTCCGCTATGAACCATATCTTCAACAATATAGTTGCCAACTCCAGTAATGTCACCGTACACTGCTCTGATTGTTCTCCAACGGTCTTGCAGGCTTTTGATGTACCCGATAACGCTGGCGTACTCAGTATGCAATGGAAAACGGTGGACATGAACTACCCGCAACACGGAGCCTTGCTTCTCGACCAATAGGACAACGCTGAAGTCTTGTTCTTTTCCAAAGTCAACGCCCGCATAGAATTCGCCCTGAGGCTGAGCTTGAAAATCGTAAGGTGCCAGTTGGCTGTCGATGCAGCTGACGATGAGGCTCTGAGTTAACCAGGCGTCAACGTCTTCCACGAATTCAGCCATGAACTCCCGTTGAAAGCGCTCAAACGGAAGTTGACTCCGCATCTCGTCGATGAAGCTTTGTTTGGTGAGGCCGCTTTTTACGACGTCTTCGCAGGTTACGGTGTGTTTGCTGAATTCGGGCGCTTGGCACATTCGGTAGAAGACGCTGTCCTTGCTCCAGGGCGTGCTTGAAGCAATCAAGGCTCCGTCAGTGGTGCTAAGCATGGGATAGAGGACATTGTAGAAGACAAGCTTGTCATCCTTGAAGAATGCACTTTCATCGGTAATGACTTGGCTAGCTGCATACCCTCTTAGCAGTTGGGGGCTGTTGGGTAGGGCGATGATTCGGCTACCATTTTTGAAGCGGACGGTTGTGCGCTGCAACTTCTCAACAAGCGCCGATCTCTTCTCTTTGGGAAGCTCACCTAGAAAATCCCCAATACGGTCAGACATGATCATGCTTTGGCGAAGGGTAGGAGCCACAATCAAGGTCAACGTTTTCGGGTAGGCGCATGCGAACCAAATCGCCCGCAAAGCAATGCAGGTAGTTTTGCCCGCTTGCCTGCTCCACCGTACCACAACGCGTTTGCTCTTGTCCCGGAGAAGGCTAGCCTGGTACTCTTTGACCTGAAATCCAAAAAATTCTCGCGCGAAAACAACAGGATCCTCAGGCACAGTAATGCTCACGGGAGCTGTTTCAGGTGCCTTCTGACTTTCCTGGTGACCCTCTATCATCCGCCATAGCCGTGACCGCTGCCGCTGTTTTATTCAGCATCGCCTCCAGCTTGTCTAGGTCTCTGTCAATTTGGCGTTCGTCGATTCCTTTTGCGAGATTATTGATGATCTGGGCTATGTAGGCTGCGATTCGCGCGTAAAACTGGCGTTCGGCAATTGTTAGGGGGCGCTCTTTTCCTGCTTCGTCAACTACCCGCTGGACTTTTCCGCGTGCATAGTTGCTTGAGATTTCAAACAGGTCTTCTAACTGCAGCAGAAGCTTCTTGCGGGTGTGTTGAGTGTCAACATGTAGGATGCGGCGCATTTTGTTAAGCCGAGCGTTAACTCGTCTCTCAAGACTTAACCTACGAGGCAACTGTCTCACCTACAGGGATACCCTACTATTTGTGCAAAAAACCAACCACAAAAAGCTAACAAAATTCGCCACCCCGCTGCAAACTCCCTTGCCCACGCGAATCAATCAGGACTTCGCCTTTCTCAATGTCGGGGATAAGGTGAACTTCGACTGGCTCATTCAACTGCGCCATCACGTCCACACGCGTCATTTTGGAGACGGCTTCACCAACGTTTCTGTCGTTGAAGCTGCCGCACAGGATGATACCGCGGATTTTTCGTTCTTGCAATTTTTGAGAATTTCTTTTATGCATAATATCAGCTCAACGCCACTCTGAGGCGGCGAAAATGAACAAGCAACACATAGGATGTATGGGGCTTTATTGTGGGCTCTTAGGCTGTTTTAATGCTGCTAGGTAGGTTCTGACGGCGTCTTTGACAAGCTCTGCCCTTGATGAATACCCCAAGTCTTGATTCTTAACTACGTCATCAACCTGTTTTAGGAGGCCTTTAGGAAGCCTTATTGTGGTATATTCTGTCATTCTTGTATCACGCTTGATACATACAAGTTTAGCGAATATTTAGGCATTGTCGACACCAACCACTCAATCGCTCGACAATGACTTTGCACCGTTAAACAACAATACGCTTAAATTCACGTTGTCACCATTGAATCATGAATGTCACATGCCTCAAAACGAAGAAACCAACTCAGACGACTACACAACCGTACGACTGCCAAAAGAGTTAATGGACGAAATTGACTCAATCATAAAACGCGGCATAAGAGGATACAAAAGCCGAGCCGAATTCATAAAAGAAGCTATAAGAAAAAGGTTTGAAGAACTAAACACTGCACAGCCCATGCCAAAACTGCCATCCCTAGAGCACTTTAACGTAAATGAAGAAGGAGTCAGAATTCTAGACAGAACCCTCCACAGCAAAACATCAACAGGAAGAATAATAGACGTCTACTTCAAGCCAGACAACGTTTGGTGCGATTACTGCCAATCCAGCAACTGCCAACACACCAAATTCGCCCTCGATCTTCCAGCGGTACAGGAGATCTTGAACAAAAAAGGCTGGACCATAAAAGGATAAAATTAGGCAAAAATTAGAATAACTTGAATCTTCTTCTTGCTGTCCCTTAGCTTTAACGGTTTAACGTGTATTATCCATACCCCTCTTCAAGAAAGACATCATTTATTAATGAGGCATTATGCCGACGGCAACAAAAAATCAAAAAACCTCTTTTTAATAAAGCAAAATAAAGAAAAATTTGAATTTAGACTAAAATCAAATTAACTCAAAAAGAGGAGATTTTTAAAGCAAACCTGCTTTAGCCTACTCTCCAAGGATTCTCCTGAAAGCAGGATACATCTCGGCAGCTCTTTCTTGCATTAACAACTCATAATACTGGTAAATAATACCCACCGACAGCAATATGCCTACGCCCGTACCGAAAGTGCCAAAGAAATCTGCAACCGCAGCTACCAGCCCAACGATGATTCCGCCGAGAACCGTGACTACAGGTATATAACGTTTAAGGACAGTTTCTATGGGTCTTCCTGACCTGCGGTAACCAGGAATCTGCATGCCTGAATCCATTAGCTGCTTGGCAACTTTTGAGGGACCTAAACCACCAACCTCAAGCCAAATCAGCGAGAAAACAGCGCAGAAAGCCACAAGAATGCCCAAGTAAAAAGCAGCCCTTAACGGGTCAAGCGCAACTTGTTGAATATTAGCTGGCGCAGTCGTAAAGTAAGCAAGCCCGCCTACAGGTCGGATACTAGTAGTAGCACTAGTACCAGTACCTGAAGTTGTTACGTTAAAGTCACCTATTATCCGGAATAAAAGATTCGTTTCGGGACGAGGACGACCCTGTGAACTCCATAGCAATTCTGAGAAGAAGTAAACGTTTGCGAACAATGCTGACGCAAAAATGACTGGAAGGTTAGAAACGTACAGTAGTTTAATTGGATATTTGCTTCTGAAGCCTTTGTATCCTGCATAACTCATTGGAAGCTCAATTCTAATTCCATTCAAATAAATAACCACCAAGAAGACGCCAATAGTAGCAAAGAACCCGAGCAAAGATGGATAAACTCCAGAAGCAGTCCCAAATGCCCAAGCCAAAAACGTCTGCCCGTGGCTTAGCCAAGCTGAAAGAGAACCCACAAACAGACCAGTAGTAGGCGAAAATGTATCCCAGAGAACACTCTGAGCAACACCAGCCATGATAAACAAGCTAATTCCGCTGCCTAGTCCCCAGCCCTTCTGAACAAGCTCATCCATTAACATAACAATTACGCCAGCGCTAAGAAGCTCCAAGAAAATAACTAACGTTGCAGATCCAGAAATCACACCGAACATGCCGCTTATAAGGTACGCGGCAGCCTGAATACCAGTGAGAACGATAGTGAACACTTTACTTGCAGAAGTGAATAATCCTCTATCCTCAGCATTCGACATATCACACTCAATAATAGAGGAACCAGCAAGCAACTGCAAAATCAAACCAGCCGTAACAATAGGCCCAATACCCAACTGCATCAATGTTCCATTGTTCGAAGCAAAAATAACTCTCAATGAACTAAACGAGCTTTGGGCTGATGCTGAAACACCGTAAAGCGGGATTTGAGCCATAACAAGATAAATAATTAAGACAAGCCCAGTCCAGAAGATTTTCTCGTTAAAACTTACCTTTCGCTCAGGCTTTTTAATTTCGGGTAAAACTCTTCCTATTGGTTTGAAGAGACCAAGGAATCTTCCGGGCATTTAGTAGCTTTACTCTCCGTTGACTGGGGAACCTACGATTTCTCCGCCTGCTTTTTTGATTTTTTCAGCCGCCGATTTTGAGTATGATGACACTTGTACAGTTAGAGGTTTTGTGACTTTACCTGTGCCTAAAAGTTTTGTGTAGCCTAAGGCTGTCAGGTCGATTTGAGGATTTTCCTGCTGACTTGTTTGTGCTATTTCTTCTACCTTTTTGAGGTTAATCGTGTTTTCGTGGCGATGAAGACTTTGGGGTGAGGTGAAGCCATTTTTACCGAAATAATCAGGTTCATAGGTTGTAACATAGCTCCATAAGTGCTTGTGCCGTCCAACTTTCCTATGCCCCTTGGACCCTGAGTCTCGGTGTTGACCTACCCTTCCGTAGCCTACTGTCCTTGAACCTCTAAATTTCCGTATTTTTCTTAATTTATGCGGCATTTTGATCAGCTTCTTTATTTATTGCTGTTTCAGCTTTTTTTAACTTTATTTCTAGCACACCATTCTTGAATTTGGTGTACATAACGTCTGGAATCACTACCTTCGGCAGATTTAAACTTTTATAGTATCTGCGATCTTTCGACTTCGCCGAGAGGATAAGTTTTTGATTCTTTACATGAATTTTGAGGGTTTCCTTATTAAAGCCTGCGATTTCCGCTACAATCGTTATATAATTATTTTCTTGGAATATATCGATTAACGGTTTTTGCTCTTGGAAATTGCGTTCAGCAAAGCTTTTAGATGGCCGAAAGCTTGAGTGAACAGATATTGATTTTAGACGGTAAGCATGTTCAGGTTGAATTATTCGTTGTTTTTTGCTTTTTGCTGCTTGGTTGTTAAAATCTAGCCATTTACGGTTTTTTGTGCTTCTACGCCATTTTGCGCTCGTGTCTTTCCCCCTCCAATTAACTAACGAATTTCTTCACTCCCACTATAAAACGTATCGCACATAAACAGTGAGAAAACGCGCATTAGCCCTGAAGCAGTTTACTCATGAAAATGATGATTGCGTGGAAATTGACGGTTTCATTTATGGGTCAGTTTTCGTTTTTTTGAGGCTTCTGCGATGGATTTGAGGATTTTTGGAGGTTTTTTGATTTCCTTTTGCCAGATATTTTTAAGTTGCGACTTTTGGTTTGGTGAAAGTTGCGACTTTCAGGCTTGGCTTTTTGTGTTTTGGGTTGCTTTTTCGGTTTGGGGTTTGAATCTTTGCGGGTTGCGACTTTTTTGTGTGGCTGCCTGTTTTGAACGGGTGGGTTTTCTGGGTTGACGTTTTTATTTTGGCGTTTTAGGCTTTTTTCCGGATGATACGGCAGGGATCGGAGTAAAGCGAAGGGTGGTTTTGGCGGACGTTTCATCTGCAACTCACAGCTTACAGGAAGCAAAGGCTTTGGTTAAGCTAGGCCAGATGTATTTCAGCTATTCAGCACGAGGCTCCAAGCAAAACCCAAAGCTCCATAATCGTTGCATGAAACGGTGCGGACGCAGTAGGTACCCGAGCCAGGTCCAAATAGGCAGCCAGAAAAAATTGATTGCCTAAGATATGGAGGAGGACTTAAGATCCTCTGGCGCAGGCCTTCGTGGGTTCAAGTCCCACCCCCGGCACCACTATGGCAAAAATGGTTTTGGGTTTATCCCTTAGATTGAGATCTTTCTTCTGCCCAGTTCATGAATCATGTTGCAAAACAGCCCTTCCGATTCTTGCGTTAATGGGGAAAACTGAAAATAGCGTCGGAGATAGCGCTTCCCCTGAATATCAGCGTAGCAGATATACTTAAAAAGCCATAAATTTTAGAAAAGAATGAGTAAGCTCCTTTTTGACCATTTTATAAAACCTAATATGGATAAAGAACAATACATTTGAGAAGAAGGTCAGGTTGGCGTTTTGGATCGAAAGTATCTTGAAGAATATAAGCAGAAAGAGTTGGACATTTACAATAGATTGTTGGTAAAGCGAATAGAAAATGGTCAATTCGATGGCACAAAAGACAAGTACCCTCCAAGAGAACGCTTTTTTAATTTACAAAAACCTGTGGCAATGACTTCGCTAGAAAGTGCTCAAATCAACAATGTATGGGCTCAAATTCCTTTTTGTGGTTCCCTTATTCTGCCACTCGCACCTTGGCCATTAGAAGTTTATGAAAGTAGTTTTTTTAAGATAAAGGAAGCCCAGAAACTAATCGATTTTGTCAAGGAAACCGGCAAAATACAATTTGTACTAATTAACGATCCGCTTTTTTATGAGGGCAAGAGTCACTTGGATACTTTTTTTGAGCAGTTGAATCCTCCATGGTATGTGGTTGCGCCGCTTTCTTGCTGGGCCAATCGTGTAGAGGTTAAGAAAGCATATGAATCCTTTACTTCGATAGGTAAAATTAAGTACTTTGATTGGCTTAAGCGGCTAAACATCTATCAATCTCACTTATTTGAGGAAGTTTTAGTTGACGATTATCACACTTATGTAACCCTAAAAACTTGTCACTTTCCCATAGCCGAGGATATTGAGAACCTAATGATAGATAACCCTGAAGAGGCTGATTCTCTGCTTACCGAATGCCGAATGTTCATTACTAACCCAATTGGTGACTTTCTTTGCGACGTACAGAGCTTCACGCTCAGCGACATAATCGACGCTAAAATATTGCCAAAGCCCTATCAGCCTAAAATAGAGCTTCCGTGCGAGATAGGAAAATTTCTCCTAAACAAGTTAACGTATGCCCCCATGGGATTTGACGCCTGCAAGGATATCATGTATCATTATGATTCATATGACCTAAAAAAAGTACAAGAATCATTGAACGAGGCAATTGTGGTGGGGAAACCAGACTTGATAAATGAGAATGTTAGAGATTTTTCGGAAATACTGGACTCAATCTGGAACGATAAAACAATAGTTAACCGAATAAAAAATTTGCAGGTTGGAATTCCTCTTTCGATGGCCGCTATTGGTAGTGTAGCTGCCGGACCTATTGGCAAGTTGGGTTTACTAGCCGGATTAGGTTACGCTGTTGCAGATAAGTTCATGGATTTTGGAACCGAGAAGATATCTGAAAAAATAGCAAAATTCAAAACTAGGAATTACCAAGCGAATATTTATGATTTCAAAAAGATGCACAATCTGAAATAGTTAATTAAAATCAAATAGATAACACACGCTTAAAGAAGAAAAACGTCTCATTTAATCTTGTCTTTATTGCTTTCGTTGCATGAGTTAATAATAAAGCAAGTAAGAGTCCATGGCCAGCCTCGTTTTTCTGATAAATACTCACCAAGTTCTTTTTCTAAAGGCTTGTTCAGTCCTAGTCATTCCTCTGCTTAAAGTTTTTTTGAGAATACCTCTCTCATAATCGAGATGGAGGAGGACTTAAGATCCTCTGGCGCAGGCCTTCGTGGGTTCAAAAGTCCCACCCCCGGCACCGCCGTAATTTTGGAAGATAGAAAAATCAAAATAGTAAGAAAGTTATCTTGTACTCAGAGTCAAATGACAAAAAAAACTAGCACATTCTCTAATGAATACATTCAATTATGGCTTAAGGATTTGGATGATTCTTTAAGAATGCTGGAGAAAGTTATTAGCTGCGAGGCATATCCCGTCGTAGCTTTCTGGCTTCATTTGACTGTTGAAAAATCCTTGAAGGCAGCTATCGTTGTGTTGAAGAAAGCGGCTCCTCCTAAGGTGCATAATTTGGTTGAATTACATTCGAAAATAGCTGACAAGGTCGAACTAACCGAAGAGCAAATTCGTTTTCTCAGACAACTATCATTGGCCGTTCGAGAAACGAGATATTTTGATGCTACTCTTGAACTGCCCAGTGATATCTACACTAAAGCCGTCGTGGATGAATTCATGACAAAAGCTTTGCCCATCATCAAAGTTATTAAGGCAAGGATTGAGGAGGAAAGGACTTGACGAAGGCTTTAGTGCTTGACGACAACAGGCCCTTAATGGATAAACTGAAAGAATTTCTGAAAGTTGTTGATGCAAAAATAGGACTTGAAAAAGTCTTTCTTTTCGGCTCAACAGCCAAACAAAAAAGAAAAACAGATAGCGACATCGATTTGATAGTTGTTTCGAAAAGCTTCATGGGTCTAACCAGTCTTGAGCGGGGAAAGATACTTCTGGAATATTGGTCATTTGTTGAAGAGTTGGATCTGCTAATGTATACTCCTGAGGAGTTTCAAAAAGTTAGAAAAAGGCCGCTCGTTAAGGAAATGATCGCCGACGCGTTGGACTTAACACCTAAGGACGCAAGGTTTAGTTACCGTTAGCAGGTGTTTTGATATGGGAACGGCTTACAAAGCGGATGAAACACTATTGCTCAAATACTTGGGAGATAGCCCAACGTTAAGAATCATCGATTTCTTCTTAGATAACCCGCTTTCTGATTACTCAAAAAATGAGGCGGCAAAAAATCTCGCTATGAGCAGGGCAACGTTTTTCAAGTATTGGAAAGAACTTGAGCAGTCGGGATCTCTGATAGCAACCCGTAAAATCGGAAGAGCAACGCTGTACAAGCTTGACAGAGCTAACGACATTGTGAAACAATTGATTAGGCTTGATATGACTATTTCAAGAAAGGCAATGGAAAAACAGGTTGAAGAAAGCGAGAAGCCGATTGCTATTAAAACAGGCTAGACATTTGGCGTAGACCTTCGTGGGTTCAAGTCCCACCCTCGGCACCATCAACAAAAGAATCGGGCTCAGTTGCCCGCCCTTTAATTGTTTTCTCGGCTGCTTTTAAGGAGATGGGCTTATTAGCTGTGGATTAAGCGCGCGCGAATTCCGCGGTCAAAAAACTCAAGCACTCGGAGTCTATCACTATCAAAAAATCAAAAAAAAAATTAAGTTAGCTATCTCATGCATCAAAATTAGTCAGTTAGCGAACTAAAGCGATAGCGTTCAAACGCTAAATCAGCATGGTAATTCTGGCTTTTAGATTTGCAGTTTTAATTCAAGCCAAAGGCGCAGACAGTTTGTGATTGTCTTTTTACGTAGGCATCTGCAAGCTTTTCTAAAGTTATATTTATTTTCTTCATCTCTTCAGAAATTGAACTATATTTTGCTTCCATCGTTTCAAAGTTATCATTTGTTTCTTTTCTATACATTGCAAATTCGTCTTTTAAAGAAACAACATACAACGTTCCGCTTTCTAAGTACTCAATTAGTGCCCGATCTACAGGCGAAGCAACGTTAAAACCATAATCAATTTCAAATCCCTTGTATTCTTTCCAAGGACCAACGTATCCTTTCTCACCCTCTCTGTAAATGCTCAAGTTTTCAACATAAGCGCTCAAGGCATCGTCTTTTTTGCCCTTATAATCCATCTTTTTCAAAAGCAGGTCAATCTTGGGCAAATCGCCTTCACAAAAAATTTCAACCATTCCATCAGGCAAATTCCTCACAAGCCCCTTTAATCCAAGCTGACTAGCAACACGTTTAACGAAAGCACGGTACCCAACGCTTTGAATCCAACCTTCCGCAATAATTGTAGCTTTAGCCATTAAATGAAACCTCAACTAAATCCATTTTCTCACCGTGCTTAGTTATTCTCTCTAGTCGGCTCTTTGCATTTAAGATTTACCTAAAAAATTTAAGCTAAATAAAAAAAACTATGTTTAAACGGGAGATTAAATCATGCGTTTTACTAGTTCGTTTATTGCTTCTCCGCGGTAGCCTGCTTCGCCGCCTGCTTTGAAGCCTTTCTTGGTTTTGCCCTTGTAGCCTTTGCTTGGCGGATGCAACTTGAATAGTGGCTGCACATCTGGAAGTTTCTGGAATTGCACTTTGCAGTTTACTATGGCTTCTGCAAGGTCATCGATGGATTTGTATCCTGCTTTCTTGATGTATTCATCTGTTAGTTTTTTGTCGCCTGCTAACCTTGCGCGTTTCTGAAGCATCATGGCAACGGTTTCTTTTGAGGGTTCGCCATATGTGACGTAGCTGTTTACGCGTTGCAGCATTCCCTTGTATGATGGTCGGCTATCAATGAGTACTGCATGGTTGGTATGCAGTAAATGCAAGAATTCAAGGGTTTCTCGTGTTTCTCGCTGGGCACTAATTGTACCACGAACTTTAACGACGACAAGGCACTTGCACTCTTCAGTTTTCTGCGCCATCTTACTTCACCCAGTCCACTTGAGTAATCAAATTATAAGTCTTCCGTAAACCATCAAAGATCGCATACGCGTAAGACGGCACTGTCCGTGTTGAACCAAAACTTCTCATCCACAAGTCTTTCACGCCAGCTAAGCCAAAGATGACTTTGGCTACTTCACTTGAAACTAAGCCTAAGCCTCTGGGTCCCGGAACAATAACCACTCGTACGCCGCCGCATTTCCCTTCAACTTGGAACGGAACTGAATGAGGTTTACCGCAACCGCACTCCCAACTTCCGCATCCGCGTTTTACTGGAATAATGTTTAGGCGAGCATTCACAGCAGCTTTCTCAATGGCGTTTCGCACTTGACTGGCTTTTCCTGAGCCTAAGCCAATGTAGCCGTCTCTGTTTCCAACGGCAACTATGGCTTTGAAACGGGATTTTTCGCCAGCATCAGTTTGCTTCTGTACTAAGTTAACGTTTATGACTTCTTCTTGAAGATCAGGAATTAACGAGTCAACGATTTGGGGCTCAGAAATTTTTATGCCGCTAAGGAAGACATCTTCAATGGTTGTTATTTTGCCTTCCTGAATCATCTTGCCCAAACGGGTTTTTGGAACCCAAGTTTCTAAGTTAGTTTGTCTTTCTCTGTGCATTCGACTCATGCTTTCTTTCCACCTTTCTTACTTGCCTTTTCTTTTGGTGCAGCTTCAGTTGCTGGTTTGGCAGCCTTAAATGAGCCTGTGATTTCAGCCTTCACTTTATCGAAGTGCTCAGAGATTTTTTCAGGCGCAATACCCTGCGCTGTGTACTTTGAGAATTTGGCAGTATACTCTTCAGACCCAGAGCCTAAGCTTTTAGCGTACTTGACTATGTGTTCGCCTTTCATGCGTTCCTTAACAATCTTCTCTTCGCTGTGAGGAACATCTACACCAGCATCCAAAACCCCGCTCAGTATAGCGAAGATTTTTGAGCCTTTGGTGGGAGAAAACAAGCCAATATCCAAGATTGCTTGTTCAACGCCTTTAGCTTTCGCCTTTAAACCGCAAAGTAAACCTGTAAGATAGGCTGCGGGAATATTGCCTGTTGGAGCCTTCCAACCGTAATTTTTGACGAGTTCACGGCTGTTGGCTGAAGCTAAAATCTCATCACCATGCGGTTTAGCAATCGTTATTTGTACTGTAACATTCTTTAGTGATGCTCGAGTAACAAGCCGAGGCTTTCTAGAAATAACCAGAGCCTTCCGCGCTTGGTAATCAGTTTTTCCTTCCCGTCTGCGTCTTAATTTGACACGGTAATTGCCGCTTTTTGCCATCTTAACGTTTCCTCCATAAATCATTAGCTTTTAAATTGCGCTCCAGTTCAGCCATAGACTGGAACCTTCCGCTGCCAGCCATCCTGTAATACTGGCTGTATGTTTTTTCAGTTATGATTCTGCTTGCCTTCAACTCGCGAAGCTTGCGCCTCAGAGACCTGATCTTTTTCATCCATGCCTCTTTCTTAGTTACCTTAGCATGGCCAGCGCCAGTGATGCTGCCGGGACCGCTACGCCTGCCCTTACGCTTTTTCTCTCGGATAATCTTTGCTCTGGATCTGCTTACGCCTTTCTCAGGCAGAGAATCGATGATTTTCTCATGAATTAGCTTTCTTACTTCTTCACGTGTAATTGCGCCATCAACATCATCCATCCGTTCAGGATCAATCCACACGCGGTTTTGCCCAATCTTTAAGATTTGAGCCGCTAACCGTCTCTGACTGCTTAGGTCTGTCATTGTTCCTCTTCTTCCTCCTCAGGTTTAGGCTCGGTTTTCTTCGGCGTCTCCTCTTCTTCCTCGACCTTTTTATCTTCCGCTTCCACTGCCGTGTCGTTTTTGAAGACATCTTCTAATTCTTTCTCTTCTTTCTTGACCTTTTGCTCTTCCGTCTGCTCTTCGCCCTCGGTTGCTTGTTCTTCTTTCTTTTCAGTTTCTGGTGAAGCTTTGAAATTTAAGATTTTAATGTTAAGTTTTTTGGCTTCGGCAATAATTAGGGCGCGCTTTCTTTTGCCGACTGTGTGCGCTATGCGTGCGGCTTGAGTATTAGGGTCAACAGTGGATAGGTCTTTTACATTGTAAACTAAAACTTCCCTGTATCCTGATGGATGCAAGCCTCTGGCGATTTTTGGTCCCTTATAACCAACGCTTACGCCAGCTGGCCAACCCTTGATTTTTCGTCTAATCTTATTATCTAATCCTCTGGGTCTCCGCCAACTTAAGCTGAACCTATCATACTTCCAGCTTTCAGCTCTCACGAATGCTGGTTTCTTGTTTTTAGCGCGTGCTCTAACTTTAAGTGCTTTTTGTGATAATGATGGCTTCTTTTCGGTCCTTTCGGTCTTTTCGGTCATTAGGCAACTCCCTCATTTTTTTCATATACGTATATGCCGTCAAGGAAAACACGTGGGTCTTTGCGTCTTACTCTTGTAGCTTGTTCAATGTTAGCGGCGGTTTGGCTTACATCTTCCAAGTTTACGCCTTCAACAATGATGTCTTCAGGTTCAATTTTCACTTTGACATCGCCGATTATTTTTACTATGCGTGCCTTGCGTTCTCCAGTAAAGTTTTCAATCAAAACAGATTTGTCTTGAATCTTTACTGAAATTGGGAAATGCGAGAACACGATTTTTAGTTTATATGAGTAGCCTTTTGTTACTCCAGTAATCATGTTTTGAATGTGCGAGTATATTGTTCCTACAAGAGCGGCTTCCTTTTTGCGTGGCCACTTTGCCCAAACGCGAATATTTTTGCCCTCGCCTTCTATTGCGATTGGAACAAAGGAAAAGTCGCGTGTTAAGGACCCTTTTGCACCCTTAACGTTGACTTTTTTGCCTTCTAGGCTGACGTCCACGTTATCAGGAACCTGAATAGTTTTAGATATTTCTGGAAGCCGCATAAATTACACCCCTAATACACGAAGGCTAACAGCCTTCCTCCAATGTTTTTTTCTTCAGCATCCTTGTGTGCTATTACGCCTTTTGAAGTGGAAACAACCATTATCCCTAAGTCTCTGGAGGGCAAGTACTTCTTTTCCCAATCTTCAAATTCACCCACTTTAGCTGGGTAGCGTGGTTTAATTGGTCCACACTTGTTTATTCTGCCTAATAATTGAACTTTGAATTTTCCAGAGCGTCCATCGTCGATAAACTCGAATTCGCCTATGTAACCGTTTAGTTGCATTATGCGTAGGACTCGCCCCAAAAGTTTAGAGGCAGGGCTAATTATGCATTCGCGCTTGTTTCGCATTTCATTGTTTACGATGGTGATCAATCCATTTGTTAAAGTGTCCATGTTTTTTTAGCTCCTACTCATATTTTTTGAACCCAAGTTTTGGGGCTGCTTCTCTGAAACAGTGCCTACATAAATATAAATTGTACCGTCGAATAACTGGCCCATAAGAGCCGCATCTGACGCATGGCCGTGAACCTTTGCCGTATTTTCGTGTTTTCTTCAATTGTTGTTTTCCCATACATTCAGCCTCTGTTTAAACGATTTCGACTCCTAACGTTTGTTTGACGAAGATAATTGATTCTTCAGGTGTTAACATGTGCTTACGACCAATGGCTTGCTTTTCTTTGCGTCGAATTTTCACTCGTTGCCCTGGACGATTAACAGAAACACAAATATCCATTCCAAAGATGCCTATGTCAGGGTCATATTTTACACCTGGAATTTCAATGTGCTCTTTAAGACCGAAAGCAAAGTTACCATGCACATCAAAAGAAGACTTTGAAATCTTGTTATCAACGACAGATAACACTTTCTTTAGGAAGTCAATTGCCTTTTGCTTTCGCAGTGTTACGACAACAGCGATTGATTCTCCTTCACGTATGCCAAAGTCACGGATAGTTTTTTTAGCTTTTTTCTTTATCGGCGTCTGACCCGTTATTTCTTTGAGCACTTTATTAGCTTTTTCAAGCGGCTCACCTGATTTTCCAACGTTAAGGTTCACCACAACTTTTTCAATTCGGGGCTTGAGCATTGGATGCTCTTCCCAGCTCTTAACTAAAGCAACTTCCTCAGACAACCGCAGATGCCTCCGGTACACCTATTAATGGTTCAGCTTCACCTATGGAAAAGATGAAGTCTAAGATTGTTTGATAACGAACACCGCTCGCGTCTTCTATAACTACTAGGGCTTGCCGTCGTTTTTTAGCCTCAGTCTTTTCTATTTCAACGATTTTGCCTTGTTTGCCGATGTTTTTTCCGCCAGTAATCACTGCTAAGTTTCCTTCCTTGGTTTTCAAGCTAAGAACTACTTGTTTTTCTGGATAAGCGATTTTTAGAATATCAAAAGTGTCGTAGGTGACTTCTGATGGTTTTTTCGGGTCTGCAACTTTTATGAGTATGTTTGAGCCGTCATGAAGTGCGATTTGCATGCCGTTTTTAACAGTGGTTTTATCTTCAACGCGAACTAGTTTGAAGTTTGCTTCTTCTTTGCTTATTGGATTTAAAACCAGCCCCTTATTGGACGGCATTACACGGTAATACTTGTTTGCATCAGGCATGGAGATAACATCCATCAAGCCGACTGGAAAATCATCTTTTTTCCTGACTTTCCCGTCAACCTGTACTTTGCCTTGAGCAAGTATCAATTTGCCTTCTTTCCTTGTTTGCGCAATGCCTAGAATGTCTCGAAGAACTAACGTTAATGGTAGACAACTCTGGAGCGAGTGAGAACCAGATGAGGGCTTCACTATCCATGGCAGATCTTTTCTGTGAATTGGCCAGAACCTTGGAGCTGGCTTACGTTTCAGCCTTGCTGTTTTTCCTTTTTTACCCAAAATTATTGTCCTCCCTCAGTTTCTTTAGAGGTTTTACGTTTAGCACGCGGCTTAGGCGCCGTTTTCTTGGCTACCGCCTCTTTTGCTGGTGCTTCTTTCGATGCAGCTGTTTTCTTTGCTGCTGTCCTTGGCCTTGCTGCCTTTTTAGCAGGCGCCTTTTCTTCTTCTACCGGAGCTTCTTCCTTGGCAGGTTTCTTTTTCGCTGCGGCTACTTTTTTAGCGGCAGGTTTCTTGGCTACAGGCTTCTTGGCTGCAGGCTTCTTGGCTGGCGCTTTCTTTGCTGCAGGCTTCTTGGCTGCTGGAGCTTTTTCCACTGCCTTCTCTGCTACTTTCTCAGGAACTTGTTCTGCTGGTGCTTCTTCTTTTGCAATTTCAGGCGCTGCTGCTTTTTCTTCAATTGATGGTGCTTCAACAGGTTTTTCTTCTTCTATCTCTTCAACCTTTGCTTGCGGCTGCTCTGGAGTCTTTTCAACTTTCTTTGATGGTTTTGCTTTTTCTTTTTCTTTTTTCTCAGGCTTTTCTATTTCCTTCTTTCTGCCAAGGATGATGTCTTTTCGCCATTTATCGTCAAGGTTGAGATTTCTTATTTCAACTTTGGACGGGTGAACTGGAAGGAAAATGTTTGTACCATCAACCTTTTCACGTGTAAACCCTTCAATGTAGATTCGGTATTCTTTCGTGTCAACGCGTGAAACTTTGCCTTCAAAGCCCTTGTTGTCTCCGCGTTGAATGCGAACTGTGTCGCCCTTTCTTACTGGAAGAGTTTTTGCGCCTCTTGAAGCAGCGAGCTCGTTTGATAGGGGAGCCGCCATACGCTTGTGGCGCAGGTGAGCAGGAGCGTTAAAAAGCTTTTTTCGTTGTTTATCAGGATTTTTTACTCGTTTAGTATCTTGCATCGTCTTTGCACCTACACTATTATGCTGGAGGCACTTGCAATTCTTGGCCATCTTTCGGCTGCCTCTCTAGCTACTGGACCTCTTATTTCTGAACCTTTCATTTCACCATCAGGAGTAATGATTACTGCCGCGTTATCT